>Ga0255341_1000029_pt1 | contig 282069 bp, 249 predicted proteins | sample wastewater_treat_8_FD_192418 | JGI IMG/M metagenome (GOLD analysis project Ga0255341, IMG submission 192418) | Wastewater microbial communities from Lulu Island WWTP, Vancouver, Canada - plant12 | ecosystem: Engineered > WWTP > Wastewater > Unclassified | place: Canada: Vancouver, British... | reverse complement strand
GTACAATCGAAGAAGAAGACACTCTTCTCTTGGATATCAAACAATAGAAGAATTTGAATTAAATAATAGTAATTTTGAAAATGCAGCCTAGCTTAACTAAGCGTCCAAATTAACGGGGTAGGTCCATACAAGTCTTTTGTAGATTTGGCGTAGGATAAGGATAATGTTCTTTACCTCCATGTAATAATACAATTAGAAAATCAGCTTCATTACGATATTTTCTGATTACCTTTAAATTATTAATAATGTCAATAGGATTTGCGCCCCATGTGTTATTTCCAGCAATGCTAAATTCATGCTCAGCTACACCTATAAATACAAATAATGAATTATTTATTGTTTTAACTAAAGGTTTTTGGGCCTCAACAAGACAACTTCCTGCTCCAAACCATTCGATATCGGCACTATTAAGAGCTTCTACTGTACTTTTAAGTCCTTGCTCACCATGATCTAGAATATGATTATTTGCTAGATTCACTGCTCTAATATGAGATTTCTTCAAACCATTAATACACTCTACACTGACACCAAGATTACGACCATCTTTCTTAATAGGGGATCTGTGCACTATAAGAGGACATTCCAGGTTAACAATGGAATAATCCGACGAAGAAAATAAAGGAAGGAGATCATTAAATATAATCTCTGATTTGCCTTCTTTGAAAAATTGTTCAATAGTGCCTCCCGGGCAAACATCGCCCCCAATCAAAATTCTAGTCATTCGCTGCGAACTTATTCGTTAAAACCCTCGATCAACTTATCTGATATTTCGCCTGGTCTTAGGATTTTGATTTTTCTTCGACACCAATGCTTAAACCATAGAAAATGTTTAACGAGCAAATATTCTTCGAAACCAAGTATTTTTAAATTTCGAAGTGCAAATCTATTTTCTGGTATAACAAAAACAATGGGTAGGCAGTTATCTGGGACAGCGTTTAAACGAGCCTGGTTAATCAGTTTTCCATAATTCTTACCTCTGAACTCCGGTTTAACAAATAAATTCTTTAATACGCAAGAATCTTTCGGTATTTCATAGATATTGCTACTCCCATATTGATACTCACCCCTTATCTGTATGAACCCCCAAGCACACAAGACATGATTCTCTTCAATATAATAACCTATGCAATTATTGCTTAAAAAACTTTCAAACCTATGAGCAGTTTTTTCATTAATCATTCTGTTATTCCTCCAATATTGAAGATTAGACATATTAATCACTTTAACCTCTTTATTTAGATTACTATTAGTCTTGTGTGATGAAATAGCTAGAACAATATCGACTTTTACTGCAATAATTGGATTAAGAATACGTAAGAAAGCTCGTTTTAAACTAGACTTTAAGCCATATTGCTTTATATAACTTGAAGCAGTTTCCATTAAGCTATATTTTGAATAGTCTTTTCACTAATATTTTAACTTTCATTTCAATAAAAATATAAAATGCAGCTCTTAGATTATTATTTTTTAAGAATAAACGATAAATCTCGCTTGTCTTTTCATTGGTAAACCAGCTCTTTTTATATTCATAGTCTCCTCCTCCGTTATTCAGAGCCTTAATATTCATATTAATTAATTGCTCTATACTCATAATTGAGATCATTTTGCCAAGTCCTAGGCTAGAAAAATCCGGATCATAAACTAACTTCCAACTAATAAACTCATCGTTATTGATGAATCCCAAACGATATGCAATCGGCTGCGAATTTAATAATAGGATAAAACCTAATGCTTTGTTTAGATCCAAGCAATTAGCATAAGACTCGGCTCTATATCTAAATAGCTTATCTGTTTTTGAGTTTGCTTTGCCTTTCCACTTCTTGATCGCGATATTTTTCATCGCTATTTCATAATTATGATAGTCTTCCTTACTCTTAATCAAACTAAGCCTAACATCTCCAATCTCCTCCAATCGTTTTCTTCGTCTTTTAAACTCTCTTCTTTCTTTACCACCAATAATCCCTAGAAATTCACTAAATGTAGAATAATCGAGATTCGTACACACAACATCACTGAGCTTTTTATAAACTGCATTATTATTTTTTGCCTCTATAAATAATTGAGAACTTACGTCAACCTGATTTAGCTGAACTAAATTCCAATATTTGAAGGACTTACAATATTCTAAGATTTTTCCAGAGACTAAGTTCAAATTATCCTCATTTGTAATAATATAATAAAAGTCTCCAAAGTGTATTGGTATAGTAATCAAGACTTTCAACCCTGACTTATTTTCTATACAGAATGGAGCAATTGCAATTATTAAATTAGTGGTATCCACCAATGCTACAATGTGTAGTCTTCGATTACTTGCATTATAACGCCACCAAGGTTCAATCCATGCGAGATACATTTGAGGAAATATATCGCCCTCTTTCTCAAGACGATGCCATGCATCTACTAATTCTTCGTTTTCAAAATTTTCAAAGATTTTTATATCGAAATCAACTAGACTCATCGGTTTATTTTACAGCATTGATAGTACGGATTGATAAAGGAAATTTCAAGATTAAAAATACGACTACTTTATACATCAATGGTAGCCTCTTAAAATAGCGCGCTTTAACTTTTTTGATTGTTGCAATATCGTTCCTGGATATTGCATCTCTTATCAGCCGCTTTACCCAATACATAATTCTGATTTCAGCCCTTTGAGCATAATCAGTACCAAGATTACAAGCTAATCGTTCAGCCTCTTCATATCCAATTAGTACTTGCTCAGGATTCCATCCTTTCGTTGAAGATATTGAACCAGTTCTTTTATATACATTTGCCCCAATTAATCCACAATAACCAATTTCTGGTATATGCAATCCAATCCTAAACCACATATCAACATCTCCTCCAAATCCTTTATTAATATTAAATAGGCCAATATTGCCAAATATTTCTTTTCTTATAATCATTGTTGGTGTAGAAAAGAATCCAGCAGGGGGAAGGGCTGATAAGTAATCTTCGAAACAAAGTGTATGTGTATAGCAATAGTGTCTTCTACGTTTATATGTAAACGTTGTCAATCGTGTTTTTTCTTCCAGATGTCGAACTGGTGCGCCGTACCACATTAAGTTAGGTCTTTGTAATATTACATCAACAAAATTCTCAAGATGAGAGTCAATCCATTCATCATCTGAGTCAAGAAATGCGATCCAATCACCAACTGCATTTTTTATACCCAGGTTACGAGCGCTTGAGGGACCACCATTCTTTTTATAAAAATAGTCAACTCTATCCCCATATCTTTTAACTACTTCTGCTGTTCCATCTGTTGACCCATCGTCAATTATAATAATTTGACAAGGCTGAAATGTCTGTTTTATAGCACTATTAATACTTCGAGCTATAAACTTTTCAGAATTATAAGCTGGTATAAGGGCAGTTATTCTTATATCATTCTTCATTAAATTTCCAACGTAATATATCCACCAATAGGATTTGTTTTAAACTTAAATAAGCTTTGTTTCTGAACAGTTCAGACAATCCAATAATTAATATAAAAGCAATCAATAAGCTTGAAAATAAGTTCGCAATACTAGACCAGCCGCTATATTTTGAGAAAATAAATACTACAATACCTACTATCAATGATAGAATAATATTGGGTATAATATCTTCAATCTGCTCTCTTAAACTATACGAGATATGTTTACCTGAAAAATAACCATTCACCATAAATTCGATTGTTGACAAAATAATAATTCCAAGCAACAAATAATTTAAACCGAACTTTACACCTAATACTATTATGGGAATTGATAATATTCTTTTTATTATCTCAAGCTTCAAAATCAAAGAAGAGTTACCCACAATCTTCAAAACCGTAAGGTTAAAATCACATAGAGGATACAAAAGTCCGACGACGGATAATAGTTGTAGGATTATAATAGATGGCCTCCATTTTTCACCTATTAAGGTGATGATAACAGGCTCAGCAAGTGCGCAAAGAAGTATCATAGGTGCTGATGTAATGAACACCAGGGTTGTAAACATTTTTTTATATACTTTCTTTAGTTCAATTCTATCCTCCTGAAGTTCAGAAAGCGATGGATAAGTGACACGATTCACAACTTTGTTAATATTGCTGGAAGGCAAATTAGAGAATTGTTCCGCTTTGGTATAATAGCCTAAAGTTGCTGTTGAAAAATACTTGCCAATGACAGCATAATAGACATTATTGAAAAGCGTATATATCAGTCCTCTTAACATAAGCTTAAATCCAAAGCCAAATAGTTCCCTAAAAGATTTCTTACTAAAGATAACTGAAGGACGCCATTTATTAAGGAACCATAACAAACCTGAACTAAGACTATATTCAACTAGCGATTTGTAGACCAAGCTCCAGACCCCAAAGCCATTTAATGCCAATGTAATTCCGACAATCCCCGATATAATAGAAGAGATAATTGAAATTCTTGTTTGAAGTTTAAAATCAAGCCTTTTGGTCAGCTGAGTTTTTTGTACAATAGTCAATGAAATAATTATAAGGTTTAATCCAAATATCTTCAGTAACAAGACTAGCTCAGGTTCTTTAAAAAAATTACTGATAAATGGTGCCAAAAAAAAGAGAATTAAGTAAAGCACTACACCGGTAATTATATTGAAAATAAAAACCGTTGAATAATCTTTCTGTGTACAATTCTGCTTTCTTATTAAAGCTTGACCAAAACCACTACTTATAAACCACTGAGAAATTGAAATAAATATGGTTATCATACCAATAAGGCCAAAATCGGTTGGTGATAACAATCTTGCAAGTATAACGCCAATTATAAAGTGTATAGTTTGTGCTGCAAAATTATCAACAAAGCTCCAAAATAATCCAGTAATTGTTCTTTGTCTCAGATTTCTACTCAAACAAATTATATTTTACTTAAAACAATATTTTGAAAAATGCATCAATACCAATTCTGGCGCCTAAAATACTATTAGAACATACTGCTTTTTCATTTTAATCTCTCATTAAACTACAAATATTCCGACAATTCTTTTGAAGCGTATAAATCACAATTCATTTTTTTCTTACTTTCCGTTTATGCTAAATACACCAATCGTTCTGTCGTCGTTTCAACCAGCCTAACAAGAATATTGACACTACCGAAAAGGGTCTAATGTGTGATAAAACTAGAGAAAACCGACAGTATCAATTATATGTATTTTGACATTAAAGCGCGAAGTTCCTAACTTCAGTCCCTTAAAGGGATAGTTATATACTGTTAAACTCAGATATAATACAAACTGCCATCAGATCAAAATTCTTAATACCCCATGCAGTAAGTTTTGTGCAGGGGGCATTAATACCGACTCTCTCTATCTTGATGACGGGATAAAAGGAACGTAACAGTCCAAATATGTGCTATTTGCAGGAATGCTCTCACTGCCTGACTGTTTTTCTTAACGCATTGGCTAACGTTGTTCTTAGGCAGATAATAATATGTTGGATCAAGCATGATCATTTTCTACCTCTAGTATTTTTTATTGAATTCATGACCGACACACAAGCTGGATATTCCTGACTTAGATTTAGCCCCCTTTTTGAAAGTGGAAATTCATGGTGATATTCAACACTTTTAGATGTACCACACTATACACGGTCCGTTATCTCTGTTCTAGACTATATCTTTGAATTGTTAAGAAGGATTACGACGAAGCAAATAAATCGCATCGTCCATATCAGGGACTTTTATTGTACCGAGGTCAGTAATATCTACACCAGTCTCTAAGGCCAGACAAACATAATACTCTTTACACTTATCTATCTTATCATAATTCAAGTCAAAAAATCCTTGCAGGGAACCTCTCTGTAAGGATGACTTCTGCATGATAAATTCTGTGATCTAAATACAATGTCTCAAATTGACGGAAGATGACGTCCAGAAGGTCATCATAACGTAACCTAAAGAAACCTCCCCTTTGATCTTTAAATATATTTTAAAGAGTCCAAGGCTTTCTCTGTCCTTCTCTGGGATGATAGGATCATTCAGTATCAGGTTTATTTAAAAAAGGAAAAGTTCCATTAACTCTTTCTTAATGTCATCGATCCATTAAATTTTGTGGTCACTGAATATCCTGCTTATGATTTCTTACTGAAACTATCATTATAGATAAGCCCGGCGCATGCGGCAATATAATCAATAAAATAGTCAAATGACAGGATGACTCTAAACGTTTCGTGTAGATCCCCGGATCGACAAATTACTGACTTGTTTCCATAAGAGCCAGATCTTTAAAGCTCCCCTAAGAGAATCAATATTGACATCTATCTCTTAAAAGATTAACTTTAATGCTCGTGAAAGTTAATTTAAAATCCAATTGTAATGAAATCAAAGTTTCTTAAACTCAATGCACGCGATTTCCTTCGCGGACTGCTGATTGCGGTACTGACCGCCTTACTTACCGGACTGATCAATATCCTGGATGCCGGTGCGGTATTCACCTGGGCCACCATCAAGCCGGTGCTTATAGCCGGCCTCTCTGCTGCACTCTCTTATCTGTTGAAGTGTCTGGCTACCAACTCGCAGGATCGTATGTTCACCCGTGAGCCGCGGCTGGCCTAGAGGCCGAAGTTTCCGGTATCTATCCACCGCATATCGAGCAGCGACCAGAAGTCGAGCGCCAGGTCGGTGAGCACATAGTCGTACGGCAGCCAGCCATAGCCTTCGTCGCCCCAGCTCTTCGACCATGAGTTGCGTATCAGCAGCGCTTTATTAATCCTCGTAAATTTTTTCAGCCTAGTTTTTCGTTTAAAACCCAGCTTGCAACTGTTAAACAATTAACAATGAACTTTGAACAATGAACTTTGAACAATGAACAATGAACATTGAACATTGAACATTGAACATTGAACATTGAACAGTTAATACTCTTCAGTTCACCTTTAAACTTTGCGAAAGATTAATTCCTTGGTTATCAATGGACCGATTACCCGGGCCACGTGTCAACCAGCTGTAATATGAACTCCTGCTTACTCTTAAAACTTTACACATCTTCTCAATGGGAAATATACAGGTATGTGTCCTTATGAATTGGAATATTTGCCATCGTTCCCGGAGAAAATGCTTGCCCCCTTTTTTAAGATATTACGCTCTGACTGGGTATCCCGAAGTTCTTTCTTTAACCGGGCTGTCTCCTTTTGTTCCCTGTCATCATTTTGTTTCCCCGGCCAGGTAAGCTTGTACCCAAATTTACCGAAGCTTCCCGCATCCAACGATAGATCAGTTCAGCCCGGATATCCGGTTCCTTTGCCAGAACACCCAGATCATCTCTGGCGTGTGAAAGCTCAGCAACCATTAGTTTGAACTCCGGTCATACCTGCGCCTTTTTTCCATGTCCGTTCAATCAAGCATTTCAGCGTGACATACTGTCCGGATAAATGTAGCAGTTCCACTCGTGCTGAAGATGAATAAAACTTGTAAGTACCGATTTAAACATCTACAACTGTGGCTTAGCCGGTAATTTCATTAACACGATTATCAGGCTTTTATTCAAATTAACTGAAAAATCAACACAAAAATCAAGATCTCATAGAACATAGGTTATTAACAATCTGTGTGTTAATAAGTGTTAAGGATCAACCAGTTAAGATCAGAAAAAAAGGCTGGTCATTGAATTAGCCTGACAATCTCAGAAAGGCCGGCATATTGTATGGTATAAATATCTTTCATCACTGTAAAGAATTGTTCCAACCTATCCTTAAGCAATTTTACCGAATCATTCGTTAAACTGTATGGACTGGTTCCTACTGCATACTCATTGCTATGAAACATCATGCATAAAAAAATCCTTTCGTCATGAACAGTTTGCATATATAACTCAATGACACGTTTCATGGCCCTGACATCTGAGAATGTCGGCCTGAGCCACAGCGTCCTGATTAGTCGTGTCAGGGTATTATAGAGAAAATGGTGATACCTGGTTTTTAAATTAACCCTGCGTTTTAGCCTGAGCGGTACATTCTTCAGTATAGGATTAATGGTTGAAACAGGTACTTCAAGTATCTTAAGGCTGCCATTTTTACGAAAATCTCTCAGAGACGGGAAATAAGGCTGGTAGGGCGCACCGAAAAAATTGATTGAATTACCATTACTATTCTTCCACATAATATCCGGAGTTACACTGCTGTCAACCCAATAGCCCAATTCCTGTAACTGGCGAAGGGTATCATGACTAAGCGCGAACCGTCCCGCCCTGAAAGAAGTAGGTTTATATCCGAATGTCTTATGAAAGAGTTCTGTGAGGTTTTTTAGTTTTTCAAATTCCACCTCTAATGGAAAATCACTTTGATAATGGTCTGTATTATCCGAATCGAAGGTAGCCTGAGGCTCAATAAACTCTGAATGAAGATGCGTCCCTAACTCAACCAGATTACCAAGTGACCTGAAGTAGTTGGCCGATTTACTATCTGAGATTACTTCAGGACTTAGAAGATAAGTAGCTTTAACATTATGCCTGTCGAAAACAGGCTGGAGATTATTTTTCACCCCAATAAGAATATTCTGGAAAGAAAGAGGTTGCCTTACCTTCCAGCTTTCTCCCTTATCACACTCAGTGTCTACGGTAACAGCCAGGATTATTCGCTTTTTCCCCATTTATCCGGCATTAACAGTACCCTGCCATATGATGATGTACGATTGTTTCTTATCCCGGAACGCCAGCTGATACGGCTTGCATCTGTCCATTTGGTTTTATATTCTGACTCTCCTCGCTTTATGTTAAATTCTTTGCAACCGTTTAACAGCATTTTTTTAAAACCTGCTCTGTATCTAATAGAGGATTCTATTTGATCTCCCGTTTGCCCGCTGCACCTGGACGATTCCTGGCAAGGCGGATATTTTTGATTACAAAGCCTTTGCTCATTCCATTGGTTATATCTGCCCATGGGCTATCCAAATTAACGAAGTAATAAGAACCTTGTTCCGTTAAGAAGCTGATCTTTTTTTATTGATTTAGTTTTGAATAGGTCTGACTGCCAGTGACGAATCAGGCAAATCATTAAAAATCATTTTTTCCACCTGAACCAAGAATTAAAAAGCCAGTTCCTGTCCATTTCAGTGCTTTCATATATTATAGCTGGTTTGAGGTTATCGCTTTTGCAAACTCCAATTAATTGCATTGACAAGGTGCAACAGTCAGAACATGTTTTGGTCATTTGCCGGCCACCCCTGTAAGAATCACTGTCAGCCGATTTTCAAACTTCTCAAGGGTAAACTCCTTTTCAAACTTTTCCCTTCCGCTGCAACCCATCTGTTGATGCATGCCGGGATTTCTGATCAGCTCCTCCGGTTTTCCAGCCAGGGCACCAACATCATGTTGTGGGGCAAGAAATCCGGTTACACCATCATCTACCATATCAGGTATTCCCCCTTCAAAGGTAGAAACCACAGGCAGGGAGGGAGGTCGGGAGGGTAGGTACATTCCCAGCCGGAAGGGATTTAGTGAGACGGTGTTTTGATTTACCTCACCCCCTCTTATCCCCCGCTCCCGGGAGAGCGGGGGACGATAGTTGTCTGCAAGGTTATAAGTCTCTGTTTGTTTGAGATGGTTTATAGTTATGGGGTTCTTCAAGTCCCTCCCCCGGGAGAGACCGGGTGGGTGGGTACATCGTCAGGATAGAGCGAGACCGCGAGTGTGAGTCCATCATCAGCAGAGAATATTCTGCACGGTGAGTCCGTTGATTTCAGTTTGTATCCGTATTTGTATGCTATAGTTACATTAATAATATCGCTTGCAGGTACTACCCCTCCCTGCCGGCTGAACGTCTTTGTATTCTGCAGTTACATTATCCTATCGCTTGCAGGAGCTGCACCTCCCTCCCTGCCGGCGGGGAGGGAGGTTGGGAGGGTGGGTACATCGTCAGGATAGAGCGAGACCGCGAGTGTGAGTCCATCATCAGCAGAGAATAATCCGCACGGTGAGTCCGTTGATTTCAGTTTGTATCCGTATTTGTATGCTGTAGTTACATTATTAATATCGTGTGCAGGTACTACCCCTCCCTCCCTGCGGGCAGGGAGGGAGGTTGGGAGGGTGGGTACATTCTCAGCAGGGAGAGAGGTTGAATATATTCCCCGTCGTATCCGGGATCCTTTTCCTTATCCTATTCTCAGGTACACCATGCCGGGGAGGCCAGCCCTGTCAAACACGCCGCGGCCGTCGATCAGCAGCGGATGTTTCATGAGCGACCCTATTTTCTGCCAGTCGGGCATCCGGTATTCCTTCCATTCGGTGACATGAAAGAGCACATCGGCGCCGGTGACCGAGTCGTAGATGTCGGCTGCATATTCAATTGCCGGGCCGAGGCGGCGACGGGCCTCGTCCATTGCGACGGGGTCATGGACCCTCACGGTGCATCCCGACTGTAGCAGCTGGCTTATGAGTGTAAGCGACGGCGCCTCGCGCATATCATCGGTGCCGGGCTTGTATGAGAGTCCCCAGATCGCGGCCCGCCTGCCTCTGAGATCTCCCCTGTAATAATCGCTGAACTTACCGAATAGCACCCGCTTTTGCCTTTCGTTGATGGCCTCGACCGACTCCAGGAGCGTCACAGGCGAACCATGATCCCTCCCGGTCTTTATCAGCGCTTTCACATCCTTCGGGAAGCACGATCCGCCGAACCCCGGACCGGGATAGAGGAACTTGCTGCCTATGCGGGTATCGCTGCCGATGCCCTTCCTCACCAGGGATACATCAGCTCCGACCTTCTCGCAGAGGTTGGCTATCTCGTTGATGAAGCTGATGCGTGTTGCAAGCATGGCGTTTGCCGCATACTTGGTCATCTCGGCCGAGGCTATGTCCATGAAGATGACCCTGAAGCTGCTCAGCTGCATAGGGGCATAGAGCCGGGTCATCAGCTCCCTTGCCCTGCCGCTGTCGGTGCCTACAACCACCCTGTCGGGCTTCATGAAATCCTCGATGGCGGCTCCTTCCTTGAGGAACTCGGGATTGGAGGCTATATCGAACCCGATTGCCTTGCCGCGCCGTTTCAGTTCCCCGGCAATGGTTTCCCTCACCAGTTCCGACGAGCCGACCGGGACCGTACTCTTGGTGACCACCAGCAGGTATTTCTCAAGGTTTTCACCTATCGTCCTGGCCACAGCCAGGACATGACTGAGATCGGCGCTGCCGTCTTCAGCCGGCGGCGTACCCACGGCGATGAACAGTATCTCGGTATCACCAAGGCTCCCGGCAAGGTCGGTTGAGAAGGAAAGCCTGCCCGCCTTCATGTTGCGATGCACCAGGTCCGCGAGACCGGGCTCGTAGATGGGCATGATACCGTTGTTGAGCCCGGCGATCTTTGCCTGATCGGTGTCGATGCACCGCACAGTTGCACCCAGCTCGGCAAAGCAGGCGCCGCTGACCAGACCGACATAACCGGTGCCGGCTATGGAAATATTCATAAAAAGATTGCTTAAATTGTTTTAATGAATAACAGTGACCCAAGACTTCGGTTCATGTGACCTTCTGCCGCAGGCGCTTCGTTGCGGTCCCGTTCCCGTTGTCGGAATAATAGCCGTAACCGTTGCCGTATCCGTACCTGTACCTGCCCGAGTATCCGTACACTCCCTTGCTGCGGCTTATGTCGTTGAGAAGCAGGCTCATGTTCTTTATGCCGTTTGCCTTTGCATCGGCGATGGTGTTCTCGAGGATGTGCCTGACCGTCTTGTTGTGCCGCACAAGGATCACGGTTATGTCGGCCAGCTGGGCAAGCGAGTAGCTGTCGGACACCGCTCCCAGGGGAGCGCTGTCGATGATTATGTAATCGAACCGCCTCCGGAGTTCGTCAAACAGCTCCCTTGTCTTTGCCGACCCTGCCAGTTCGGCGGGGTTGGGCGGAACGGGACCGGCAACGATCACCGACAGGTCCCTGTATTCACTGTCCTGGATTATCTCATCGAGCGTGTTCTGTCCGATGAGGTATGTGGAAATACCGGCATCCCTTTTAAGGTTGAAATCACCGAAGATCTTAGGCCTGCGGAGGTCAAAGCCAATCAGGACGGTTTTCTTCCCGGCCAGGCTGTAAACGGAGGCAAGGTTGACAGAAGTAAAGGATTTGCCTTCTTCCGGCACCGATGAAGTGATAAGGATCACCGGCGATTTTATTTCGCGCGTGAAGAACTGCAGCCTGGTGCGCAGGTTCCTGAAGGTTTCGGCTATCCTGCTCTTCGGATCATTCAGCACCACCGTCTGGTAGGGCATTGCGCTGTGGATGATATGTCCTGCCACCGGGATGTCGGCTATTGCTTTGATGTCTTCCTCTGATTCCACCCTGTTGTTGAGTACACTCATCAGAACCAGAACCAGGGCCGGTGCCACGAGACCGGCAATCGCCGCCAGCCCCAGGTTGCGTGCCGGTCTAGGCTTTACTGCTTCCCGGATGATCGCATTGTCGATGATTTCATTGTCGGGCGTGTTCGAGGCTTTCGTTATCTGTGCCTCGGCGCGCCTCTGGAGGAGGTAGGTGTAGATATTGTCGTTGAGCTTGAACTTCCTTTCGATGCCGAGCAGCTCCCGTTCGGTCTGGGGCAGCTTCCGTATCTCGGTCATGAGCGAATTGAGCCTGTTGTTCAGATCCCTCATTGCAAGGTTGGTGTTGTTCAGCAGGTTGCGTGCGTTCTCCTCCAGCCTGGCCTTTGCGTTCCTTATCTGCGACTCGAGGGTTGTGAGATAGGGGTTCCTGCTGGCGCCGCTTCCTCCCATGGCGATCTTCTGGTCGGCCATGCGGTTGAGCTCGAGGACGAGATTATTCAGCAGCGGATCGCTGATGCCCATCACCGACGGGGCCACGATATCGCCCGCATCCCTGTTCTCGGCGAGATAGGAGAGGAGATACCTGAAATAGTCGTCCTGCATCTTCATTGCTGCCTTTTGGTTGTCGAGCTCCTTTGCCTGGGCGAACAGCTGCTGCGACTGGAAGCTCAGGTCGACCACCTCCCTGTTCCTCCTGAAATCCTGCAGCGTGCCCTCGGTGATGTCGAGCGAGTCGGCAATGGTGCTGAGCTGCCTGTCGATGAAGCTGATGGTATTGGTTGCGACCTGGTTCTTCTTGTCGAGGGTGCGCTGGAGATACATCTCGATATGTTTGTCGAGGAACATCTTTGCTTTCTCGGGGCACTCCGACAGGATCTCGAGGCTCACCATTGATGCCTCGTTCTCTACCGATTTGAGACTGAGGCGTTTACTCCAGGTATCGGTCTGATCAGCGTAGCTGCTGAAGCTGAAGAACCACCGGCCGGGGGCGGGCGGGGGAGGGTTTGCACCGTCGGCATTGCGGGGAACAATGGCGAAAGCATAGTGGTCCGACACTATCTCCTCGCCGAACTTCACCGTCCTGCCGGTCCTGATCTCGGCCGGACCCGGCGACATCTCTTCGGAGAAATAGCTGTACATCCTGACCCCGCTGCCGGTGTTCCTGCTGCCCAGCTTCATTGATCCGTCGCCCGCGATCTCGAGGGTGAACATCACCCCCAGGGGCTGGGGTCTCGAGTAATCGGGCAGCACGATGAAGGGAACATTGTTCAGGCTTTCGCGCGGTCCGAACAGTTCGTCGCTGTAATAGGTCACGCTGAAGTCGAGTGCCCGGATGGTCTTTGATATGAGCGAAGTGGATTTCATTATCAGCACCTGGTTCTGAAGGTTGAACCTGCCTGTATTGAACCCGTACCCGGCCATCAGGTCGGCTCCTCCGAACATTGGGCCCACCGGGCTTCCCGAAGGGGTCTCGATCAGCAGCGACGCGCTGACCCGGTGTACCCTCGGCGAATACTTGTTGATAAACAGGGCCGCCGCCACCGACAGCATCAGGGCAAGCAGAAACCAGTGCCAGTTGCCCAGGAAAAGATAGAAATATTTCATAAGGTCGATATCGTCCTGGGGAGGACGGGGGCGGGGCGGCGAAGGCTGGTGTGGTGTGGCGGTCATGGCTGTGTGTTTGCTATGTTTCGGGTTGCGGGTTTCGGGTTTCGGGTTTCGGGTTTCGGGTTTCGGGTTTCGGGTTTCGGGTGTTTAGGGTTGCGGGTTTTGAGTTTCGCGTTTCGGGTTTCGAGTTTCGGGTTTCGGGTTTCGGGTTTCGGGTTTCGAGTTTCGGGTTTCGAGTTTCGGGTTGCGGGTTTATTGTTTAAGTCTTTTAAGTCTGTAAGTGGCAGTGGGTTAGTTACTTTATCCTGAAAAGGGTGAACACTGCCACAAGGAGTGAGACGGCGGTGGCGAAGATCGAGAGGTTCGGGCTCACATACTTGAGGTAGGGTCTCTGCTTCAGCGGAGGTACCACGATAACGTCATTTGGCTGAACGTAGTAGAACGGGCTCGAAAGGTAGTCTTCTGTTAAAAGATTAACATAAAAGACATAGGTGGTTTCGCCCGCGCGGCGGATTATCTTGATCTTCGAAAGGTCGCCGAACTCTGAGGCACCCCCTGCCATGCCCAGTGCCTGGAGGAGGGACAGGTTGTTGTCGCCGGAAAGCTGGGTCGACTCATTTTTCACCTCACCGATGACAGAAAAGCGGAAATTCAGGAGCTTCAGACGCACCACCGGCCGCTCGAGATACTTTTTCACAACTGAGGCGATCGAGTCCTGCGCCTGGCTGATGGTGAGCCCCGCCACCGGAAGTTTTCCCAGTATGGGAAGCTCAAGGTTTCCGTCAGGATCAATGAAATAGCCCTGTGACTGGACCAGGGTACCCGACTGCCCGTAAACCATGCCCGGCACGAGGGTGCGGTCGGCATCGTTGAAGGGGTTGAATGCAGAGGGTGTCATGGTGGAGATCTTTATGTCGAGGAGATCGTTCGGGTTCAGCAGGTACTCAATGATACCCGTTTCGTACTTCCGGGCTTTCAGCTCATTGGCTTTGAGCTCCTCACCTTTCCCGGCAGTGTGCTGGAGCATGGTTATCCTCCTGTTCGGAACGCATGAGGCAGTGAACAGGACGATGGTCAGAACGGTTATGACATTACGCTTTTTCGGGAAGATCATGAACATTATCTTTTAGGAATAAATACGATGCCCGACCTGAAGTTCAGGAAGGAGTCCCTTTTTGCTCCCGGGAGCTTTTGTGTAAAAATGCCGATACCCAGGTCGGCCGCCATGACCGGGCTGATGGTATACCGTGCGCCGAGGACCGGGTTAACGAATAACCGGTTATCATCCCCCGAGTTCCCGAAACTGATCAGTATCCCCGCATCACCGTTGGCATAGGGTGATATTTTCGAGCCGTGAATGGGGTAAGTGAACCTGCCGCTGGCATAAAGCGGCAGGAGCCAGCCTTCGTTGTACAGGTGAAATCCCAGCCCAGCCCCTGCAATAAGGTACTGGTTTATCTGGTATCCGTTTACGGTGGTGAGTCCGAAGTAGTACTTTGAATAGGGTACGCTGGTTACAGCAAGACCAGGGCCACCGCCGAGTTCAGTTATGTTGACGTAACCCCTGAGCGGATTGAGATCCGAGGAGGACGGAAAGCGTCTCTTTGCACCCTGCCCGCTGAGGCCGGCGGTAAGGGCAGCCAGAACAATTAATGAGATTAAGCTTTTCATAGAGGCTGATTGTTTAATAGTGGATATTCTGGAATGTTTTTAAGGAAAACCTCTGATCGTTCCCTGCATCCTGCTCCCAGCCCCATGCCCTCTGCCCCCTGCTCCAAGGCCTCTGCCCGCATCCAGGCATGCTTCCGCCACGTCAGTCACAGGGCCGGGTGAATACAACAACCTGTTTAAGTTGCGGTTATATTATTTTCAACATTCTGTTGTTTCAAAAAAGCCGGGTCGTGTCCTGCCAACGGCTGTGCAGCAAATGAGGTTGCAAACAAATGTTTAATACTGCTGCGACAGTCAGACCGGAACTGATCATGTGTTCCCCGAAATTCTTTTTCTTTTTCATCCTGTGCCCGGAAGTCTGGCTGCCGGCTGCAGAGGCATTCGTCAGAAGCCATGCTTGCATTAAATGTTAAAGTATTGCTTCATCAACCGGTTTAAGTTACAGGCCGAAAATAATAAAATTTTATTGAATATGCTGAAAAACCTGATGAAGTTCAAAGGCCGCAGTATACAATCTGACCGGAAAATTTCCCCCGGCGGGGTATGGCCGGAATGAGCGGCGCTGAACTGAAACTTTTTCATCAGTTCCTCTTTCAGGCTGTGCATGTCGCGAAACTCAAAGCCATACCACGCCGGCGGGTCGTCAGAATGATGAACGGGTCCGGCTTTATCGACAATAAAGGCCAGGTCGGCTGTTTGAATAAGCTCACCGAAACTGGCTTTTTTCTGAAAAAGCCAGTTTTTCTTTTGTCCAGCAAACTTGCCGGTTTTCAGGTTATAAAGTGAAACTTCTTTTGATTCAGCTCTTACATAGAATTGATCTCCGCCGGGAAATGAGATGTAGAACCTAACTCCCACTGGCTGAATATGGTTCTTTACATAATCAATTGTGAAAGGGACGTTTTTATAGGAATTGACATACCATATCCCGGATCTGCGGTAGTACCTGGTCTGAAGATCGAGGTTCTCAATTGTTTTTTCAAATACCGGTTAAGATTTGAGGATCCTCATTTCATTCTGAAAATTCGGATCGGTAAGAAGCAGGCTGCTGTTAAGGTAATTGTTTATTTCCTGCCTCTGCAGCCGGTAATTATCAAGGTTGATCAGTATGGATGAAGTTATCCGGTATTCCGGTCTTGAGAACTGGTTCACAAGGAAAGCCAGTGCAAGGAAGAACACAGGCAGGGCAAGGAAGAGGCGCCAGTTCCTTTTAACAAGCCCGACTGCATGTTTTATGTTTAGTATTTCTTCTTTACCGGTATTGTCCATCTGAGTCGGGGGATCATAAAATTCAATTCAAAGTGATGATTGTTAATTATTTCACAACATTACAGATCAATAATCCTGTAGTTATGGCAGAAAGAATCACTTCAAACGGGAAATGCCTCATTCCCCGGAATCTTTCCCACAAGGGGCAGCAGATGATACCCTTCGCTGTCGACAGGGTAAGCCAGCAGGGATGCACCATATGGCCCCTGGGTACCCGGGTAAAAAGATTGCTGCCGGCTAAAGGTGAAAATGTTGGCGGCATCCTCATCCTGACTGTTAATCTGAATGTAAAGTTCGTCATTGGGCTTAACCTTATAGTCAGAAGGTTCATTTGCCTTGAATGTTCTGATAGCCCCGGAAGATTCGCGCATATACCCGAGATTCCGCTGAGTGACGCATGAGGTGATGAAAAGCAGCACAAGCAAACAGGTTGCGGTATTTCTGGCAACCAGCCATACTGCCATCGCAGCCAGCCTCTTTTTAATATTCATTTTATTCAGCAAAAAGTTTGTCAAAACTGTTTGGACGAAATTAATCAATTTTGACAATAATCTGAATTAAAATGAATAAATCCCGGCTCTTGCCCGCAGCGGACAGCTTGCCATTGAAATATCAGCTGCTGTTCATTCCCCGGATGAATTAACCGGATGATCTTCCTCCAGGGAGAATGGCGTGTCAGACCGGCTTACTTATATGTATCCTTAAAAATTTCTGGTTTATCTTTCCGTTTCGCTAAGTACATGCAGGCCCGCAGATGATTTCAAGCCTGTTTGACTGGGTACATCCGGGAGATTCCGTTTGAGTAATCAATGATATCCCGGCGATCATTCACCGATCCACCGGCATCTGAAAGTACTGCAGATCTGATTCAATCAACGGATAACATGATGTATTCAGCAAACTGCAGGTTGAAATGGACCGGATCCATTCAGGCAATGATGGATAATTTTTCATCCGGTTACCGGTAGAAGCTACACAAAAGGACATACTCCCGTCACGTCAGTCAAATTCTTTTTTGCCTGAAACATTGAGACATGATAAATCCATGTTACCTGAATTTATCATTGTACTGGTGATATTCAGAGTACTAATAGACCAATACCAACACTTTGACAGTGTTTCTCGGAACAGGCTACAATAATAGGAAATATTAAGCAAAGCCTTACAGATGTTGCTTTTAATTTTGATATATGGTTTGTTTTTTTACATTAAATATGCAATATCAGTCATTTGCATCTTTTTCCGGGGTGTTTTCCCGGGTCAGTCAAATGTGACGGATTTATAATCGGTCAGCTCAAGCGCCCGCTTGCGGTAAAGCTTTTTCCCCTGCCTGTCGTTGTTCATCCCCGCAATGCGGCTCAGTCCGAAGTATGCATAGGAGGCAATCTCATCACCATAGACAATATAGGGATTTATGTCGGCAATACCCTTGTCGTAAAGCCGTTGGGCCTCTGCCAGGTTGCCGTACTTCTTTTCCTGGATTATGCCGCTGAATATCGTCATTTCCGCCCGTACGAAAGGATTTGTAAGTGAGCCGTTCCTGATCCGGATAAGATCGCCGGCTTCATCATATTTCCTGAGGAGCAGCAGGTTCCTGACATAAATGGCGAGGTACTGCTCATTGCCGGGGTAGGTTTCATGAAGGAACCTGCCGGGTGCCTCACCTCGTTCATAATTATTTTCGAAGTTTATAAAGATGTGGGTAAGGAAGAAAGCCGATTCGGCCTTCAGCATTATGGAATTTTCCGCTGCCCTGCGCAATTCCCGTAAACCCGTTTCAATATTGCCTTTCGGGAACAGGATGGCAATCAATTTATATACAGGATGCTTTTCGGGATAGGCTTCGCGGTAATAATTGTAAAGGCCGGTGAAAAAATAAAAATCATCATAGGATGAGGTATAGTTAAACGATTCGCGCAGATATCGCCAGGTGGACCTTGCCAGGGGAAACACCTCGCTGCTCAGGTCATTGTCGGCATAATACATAAGGAGCAGACCCCTTGCACCCAGATTGGCCAGGAGGTATTCAGCATAATCAGGCGGATTCCGGACATCACCGCATATTCTTATGCAGGCATTCAGGTCGTCGCGAAAACTGTCTCCAGCCGGGGTTGAGGAGAGCAGCGGGAAATTCTCCCAGTAGGTTATCATTCCGCTGAGAATATATCCGACAGGATGCCCGGGCCATGATCGTTTTATTTTTTGCAGGAGTTCCCTTGCCTCGCCAAACCTGAAATTATAGATGTTGTCGACGCATTGTTTCACCGTTTCCAATGATTCCGGATCGCGGAGAATCTGGGCGCCTGACTGCAGTGGCAGCATCGGTACCGAAGCCAGGGCGAGCATCAGAAGAAAGATAAGTCTTTTCAAGCAGAAAAAATATCTGCAAGTTTAAAGAATTTTGTTACATTTTACATCCTGAAACATGAAAGTTGACGGGTTAAGGAGTTGAAAAGCAGGACAGCGGGTGCGGACAGCGAAGATCCCCTGGCAGGAGGGGCAGGGGCGGGGGCGGTAATAACGGCAGCAGGTTGCCGGCTGCAAAACGCATATAAATCAGGCTGCTGTCAACATTTTTTCGCGGAATTAAAAATTTTAAAAGTTAAATCATACCTTTGGGTATCATTTGATAAATGTGAGAGAACATGAAAAGGTTAACGGTTATTTTACTGTGCATCATGGCCGTAACGGCCTGGCAATGCACAAAAGATGAGAGGAATCTTTCATTGAAGGAATCAATTGAAAGGAGCGCTGCAAGGATCAACACTGCAGCCGATGCAATATCTGTTTCAAAAGGCTTCAGTATCCTTACGGTGACCGATTACGGTGCAAAATCGGACGACAATTATGGATTCCGCGACAGCATCGACCTGGAAATGATCGCCGGAATATATGATTTCAAGCCGGGAGAAGCGAAACACCACCACCACTTTTTCCCTTTAAGGCTCTTTGAAAAAACCGGGGAGAGCGATAAGATGATAATAAACATGCCTGAGAAACTGGCATTTCATCCCATGCATCTCCATTTTTGCGACAGGGCCGACTCTGTGCTGAAAAATAATTTTACCATCAGGGCCGCCGGCTACCATTATTATTTTACCGGGTTGAACAACTCCGATTACAGGCTTGAGGCAGATTTCAGCCTCAATTCTGAAGATATCGGTAAGATGAGCATGTATTCAGCCTGGAAGCAGGGTTTTACCGGTGAGTATTCAAAAAAATTCACTTTCCCCGAAGGTTATTCGGTAATCAGCAGCGGCTCGACAGGTGATACGGTAAAGCTGATCTTTGCACTTGCAGAAGGCGGGGATATCCTTTTAAAAGAAGCACTGATTTTAACGGGAAAGGACTTCAGGCATCATGAAAGGCAATACATACTATCGGTCGGCAATGTTGACATGAAGAAGACTTCAGGCATTGATTCGATCCAGGTGTTCCTCAATGGCGTCCTGCAGAAAAAAGCAGCTGCAAAGATCACTGATGCCGAAGCTGACGACAATCCGTCGATTTGCCGCAGGCGCGACATCCTGCTGACTTTTGATGACGGAACAACAGCAAAGCTCAGCGACCTGCTTTCTCCGGCAAGGAAGACCCTGAAGCTGTTGCACCGGTCGATCGGCGAGATGTATTTCTCGAAGTACATAGTTGATTATATTGCTTTGAGCATCTACTATAATAATCATCAGTAAGAACGGAGGATAAGCGGTGAGTTCCTCTTTCGCCACGGATGCGGAGGATAAGATGCGGGTAATGAGTAATGAATAATGCGAATTAAGAGTTAAAAATTAAGTAAATGAAAGCTGCTGCGATTTTTCCAAAGACATGCACGAGCAAACCTTTGGTAGATCGCACTTCAGACGCTCTTTGAATATCTGTTTTGTCTATAAGCCAGTTGAATAATGATTCAATAGGTTGTCTCACCCCTGATACAGTCCTGGAGTATAGATCATTAGCTGCTTTTCCCCATTGGTTTGTTGTCTCCGACTGGCCCTTTACGCCTTTAACCGGTGTTAATATTTCGGAATTACAAGTTCTTGCCATATACTTCAATAGTTCGGTATCCTGGTAAATCTTATTACCATAAAAACTACGATTGGGTGAAAGTAGCATGACACCTGGGGTATCGGCCGGGGGGGAGGTGAGTTACCATCATTGGTATTGTCCAGCTCCTGCGGAGCTGAACAGCCTGGGGGGATGCCGGACCTCCGGTTTCACCGGAGGTTATTGTTATCCTTCTCATTCTGAGAAGGTGCCGGCTGACGGATGCTCCTTCGGAGCATGTCCCTGCCAGAGAGTTATGTTACGGGAGGGAGTTCCCGGTATCAAGATCGCCTAATTCCTGAATGTCATTGCCAGAGAGTTATGTTATGGGGGAAAGATATCAACTTCAATATTATTCATACCGGTGGATGGCAGTAGAAGAGAGGTATCTTCAGAAGGGCAGTATGAGCTTCCGCGAAGGTCAGATGCGAAGCATCCGGAAAAATACACGTAGAAGTCGTATTATAAGGGGGAAATTGTTCTTTCCGCGAAGGTCAGATGCGAAGCATCCGGAAAAATTCACGTAGAAGTCGTATTATAAGGGGGAAATTGTTCTTTCCGCGAAGGTCAGATGCGAAGCATCCGGAAAAATACACGTAGAAGTCGTATTATAAGGGGGAAATTGTTCTTTCCGCGAAGGTCAGATGCGAAGCATCCGGAAAAATACACGTAGAAGTCGTATTATAAGGGGGAAATTGTTCTTTCCGCGAAGGTCAGATGCGAAGCATCCGGAAAAATTTACGTAGAAGCCATATTATAAGGGGGAAATTGTTCTTTCCGCGAAGGTCAGATGCGAAGCATCCGGACAATAGAGTCACGCAAGTGACTGAATATTAATAACCCCCGGTGTTAACCGGGGGTTAAAGTCACACCAATGATTTTGAGCCCCGAACGGGGCGACACAGACCCGGATTTTCCCTGGAATTTAGTATCATGCTTTCGTCTCGTTGTATTAGTAACAAAAACATCGGCCGGGGGGGAGGTGAGTTACCATCATTGGTATTGTTCAGCTCCTGCGGAGCTGAACAGTCAGGGGGGGATGCCGGACCTCCGGTTTCACCGGAGGTTATTGTTATCCTTCTCATTCTGAGAAAGCTCCGGCTGACGGATGCTCCTTCGGAGCATGTCCCTGCCAGAGAGTTATGTTACGGGGGAAAGCTATCAACTTCAATATTATCTATTCCGAAAGACAGCAGTATCAAAGAGGTATGCTATGTGGCAGGCTACCATCATCAGTATTTATCAGCAGAGGGGTATGTCAGACCAGTTTTGCTTATGTACATTCAGATCATTCTCAGAAGCAGGTGTAATAACTATGCTTTCCGGGAAAGGCAAGTGATCCGGACGGTGAAAAGCCAGCGCATGTCCGTAAAATCAGGATTGCAGTTGTTACTGAAACGCTCACATGAGCTTCTTAGTTTTGAATCATATATATCACAGATATACATGTGGGTAGCGATTAACTTGAGATCTTTTACCTTGGGAATCATAATTATGATATTTTTTGGAATTATATCATAATATATAGATTTCCAGGGTTTTAATCAGATATTATACATTTAATTTATTGACAATCTGTATTTTATATGTTAATAACTTATTCTAAGTCAACTCTTAATTCGCATGAATAATGAGTGGTTAGAGGAAGTAAAGACAGCCTGCTATGGTGTTTAACGGCAGTATCAGCCTCCGAAAAAATACTGCCCGGATTTGATAATCAAAAAACAAGTTATATTTTTGCGGCACTTTCAGCTGTCCGCCTTTGCCATGGCTACAGCGGGCGACGCGGGGTGTAGCGCAGCCCGGTCCCGTCACACGTTGTGTGACCAGGATCCCCGACCCCGTGGAACGGGGATCGGGATTAGCGCAAATGTTGAATGAGTTTTTATGTTTATATATTAGAGTCGGTTATCACCGGCAGGTACTATGTAGGGCAGACATCGAATCTTGAAGAGCGGCTTCAGCGCCATAATTCAGGTAGGAATCAATCGACCAGAAGCGGTGTTCCCTGGGAACTGAAATGGTGGAAGGAGTTTGAGAGCCGTTCTGCGTCGATGGAAGAGGAAAGCAGGATAAAGAAATTGAAAAAAAGAAAAGGTATTGAGAGGCATGTATTAAAAAACGGTTATCGGGGTGTAGCGCAGCCCGGCTAGCGCATCTGGTTTGGGACCAGAGGGTCGCAGGTTCGAATCCTGTCACCCCGACAAAAGAAAAAGCCCTGTCCGACGCAAGGAGGACAGGGTTCTGTTTTTCAATACGTTGAAAGCTCGCTTTCAAAAGTGTTGAAAAACAGAACACTGTAATGAGCGCAGCGAATTCAGGGCTTTTTCTTTTAAGTCACCCCCGGTCAGGATCATGAAATAATCCTGCCTTTTCATTTTTCGGCAGCGAATTCAGGGCCTTTTTTTTTTTTGCGCCGGACTTGCATGATAAAAGCAGTTATTGCCAGGGGTATTTTTCTGTCACTTTCTTTTGCTCCTCCAAAAGAAAGTGACCAAAGAAAAGGAGATCTGAAAAGACAACCGCTCCTGTTTTTCGCCGTTTGCGCCGGGCCATTTCCCGCTCCAAAAAACAGGGAGCGGTTCGCGCCTTTTCCGGATTGCCCGAGCACCGCCGGAGTCAGCATGCTGATATTGCGATATATATCTGTTTTTCGATAAGACTGTTTATGGCTCTTAAAGTTACATATTGCGCCCCTTCAGGGCTTATTGTTAGTGGTGATACTTTCCCCCGGCTGGCGCCGGGGGTTATACACATAGCGCCACATTCGCGGCTTGGGCTGCAGCCCTGATTTGTACGGCTCAGCCCGCGCGCCGCCTGATTCAGCTTGCCGGTATTACGATATATCTCAGTTTTCTGATAAGATTGTTGATGGCTCTTTTTGAGGACTGTGCCCCACCAGGGGCATCTGTACTTTTATTGTTGATGTAACTTTCTTTTGTTTCGTGGGGGGAGTGAAAACCGCGACGGGTATTTCACTGCTTCAGCAATTCCCTGAGCGTCTTGCAGATATACCTCAGTTCATCAGTTTTAAGATAGGGATAGATGGGCAGGGAAACGTTTCCTTTCCAGGTTCTTTCAGCATTCGGATAATCATCAGGGGAAAGATGGTATTTATTTTTATAATAGGTCATCCGGTGAAGCGGTTTGTAATGGACAGAAGTGCCGATCCCTGCAGCTGACATCTTGTCAATCAGTTCATTCCTGCCTATCCTGGCATTATCGTTGAGGACAACCGGGAAAAGATGCCATGAGTGATCCTCAGGTGCCACATCCAGGACCGGCAGGTCAATCTCCTTCACCATTCCCAGATTGTCAAAATAAAATTCTGCAACTTTCTGCCTTTCGCTGCGGAACACTTCAAGCTGCTCGAACTGGGCAAGCCCTATGGCAGCATTGATATCGGGCATATTGTATTTGAACCCCGCTTCTACAACATCATATTCCCATTTTGGCTTGTCTGAATAGAACCGGTCCCATATGTCCTTGTTTATTCCGTGCAGTCTCATCACTTTGACATGTTCATAAATTTGCCTGTCATCTGTTACCAGCATTCCTCCCTCGCCCGTTGTTATGGTTTTATTGGCATAAAAGCTGAAGCATGTAACATCTCCGAATGAGCCTACCAGATGGCCGTTAAGCTTGCTAGGCAAGGCATGGGCCGCATCCTCAAGGATCCGGATTTTATGATTCCTGCAAATATTGAGAATTCCCGTCTTTTTTTCCGATATCATCCTGGCAGGGTGGCCGCCGAAATGGACAATTATAATGTATTTTACATCAGGATGGTTTTTTATGGCCTTCTCCAGGATATCGGGAGTAATGAGGTTTGACCCATATTCCGTGTCGAGAAAAACAGGATGTGCTCCGACATACCTTATGACCTCTGCAGTTGCGGTGAAAGTCATAGACTGCACAAAGACTTTTTCCCCTGGCTTTACTCCAAGAGCTTTAATGCCAAGGTGAAGGGCAGCGGTGCATGAATTGACTGCACAGGCATATTTTACACCTAAATATTCGGCGAATACTTTTTCGAAAAGTGCGGCCTTTTTGGCAGTTGTCAGCCAGCCGCTTTCAAAAACCTCCCTTACATACTCTAATTCTTTACCCGTGATGGGGATTCTGGCAAAAGGGATCTTAACATTTTTTTTCATCAGTGAATAAAAAAACTGGAACACTGTAATCAAGGCACCTCACAATAACGGTGCCACCTCATCTCTTATTTGGGTCATGGTTTTATAAACTCCGCAACCCTGACGTTATTGCCCCTGGTTATGGCAATAATATATAATCCGGGAGTTAGACGGGAAATATCGAAAGTCATCCGGCTGCCGTCAACCATGCGGCTGACAACAATGTTTCCGCTGAGATTGTATATGCTTGCCTTCCATGATGTGAAGTCCTGTTCAAACAATATCTGAAGTTCGGTTGCAGATACAATGATACTGCCAATATTGTAGTTAATGATATCCCCGGCACTCTGATTGGTTATTGTGATAGTTATCTCACCGTAGATCCCTGATCCGTCGTTTGCCGTTGCCCTTACTTTAGCCGAGCCGTTTTTAAGGGCTTTTACCCGTCCGTTCGCATCAACTTCCGCAAACCTGGCGCCGTTAACTACACTCCATGTCAGGCTTTTGTCCGATGCATAAACCGGCCATACAGAAGCTGTCAGCTGAAGGGCTCCGTTATCGGTACTGATTGCCGAACTTCCGTTTTCACCCGTCACGGTGATCTCCTGAACCGGAATTTTCTGACCGGGATCGGTGATACTGACGGTCCACTCCCTGCCGGTAAGATTATTATAATGGGTCATGCCTGCGGCAGAGGGAGCTGAATTGCCGGAAAGATCGAGGGTTCCTTCAAACCAGCCTGCTTCATCAAGGGTTTTCAGTACATGATCAACCATTGGCTGTGCCAGTCCGCAATCCTTTAATTCTACAAGGATAAGTCCCTTTACACCGGAAACATCTATTGAAGCAAGCCGGCTTCCGGAAAGCTGAAGTTGTTCCAGTACCGTGCAGCCGCTTACGTCCGCATCGGAGTAATGATTGTTATAGGCCTCGATGGTTCTTATGACCGGACTGTGACAGACAAGAGAGCCTGTCTGACCGGCATCCCAGATAAGCAGTTCGCGGAGCATGGTGAAACGGCTCAGTTCCGGAATGTTTTCGGTAATTTGCGGGTTTGACCTGACGCAGATATGCTCAAGCATAGATCCTGTTCCTCCCCAGTTTATTGCCCTGTAATTATTGTTAGCCGCCCTCAGATCCTTCAGGGATGGGCATCCGGAAATGTCAAGGGCTGTAAGGTTGCAGTTTTCAGTACAGATCCTTTCCAGGAAAGGGTGATTTCCGAGCCTGACAGTGTTGAGATTCTGACAGAGATACATCTCGACGAACCTGAGGTTGTTAAGCCCCCTCAGATCCAGTTCCGCAAGAGGGCTGTAATTTGCGCATATGTATTGCAGGCCTTCTCCTGCAAGGCTGAGGTTGCTGAATCCCCTGACATGCTGGGCGGCTATCCGGGTAAATGCTCCATAGCCCCCGTCAGCAGCATCGTACCCGGCATTGATACCGATCAGTGCCGACCACGGTGTGACCTTCAGCAGGTTGTGCCGTATACCCGGGCTGCCGTAATTCTTTGACGGACTGGCTGCAGAAGAAGTTGTTCCGTCATAAAAGATCCATTCGATCTGCGGATTGCCTGTAACCTCAATTACCGGAGCAAAAGATGCACCGCAGCTCTGAATATCGATCATGTCGGCTCTTGGCTGCCATGTTGTGTTGACTTCTCCCTCTATTGTCAGGGTACCCCATTCAGTATCTCCGCCCCAGCCGCCGACAGCCACCTCACGGTCAGGATCAGCCGGCGAGTCAAGCGAATGTGTATATGTATTGCCGCTAAGAGAAGATTTTGCAGTAATTGTTGAACCCTCAATGGTAATTTCCACGTTGTAACTGGTGCCGGATGTGATGTAGCGGGCTCCGAAGCTTGAATATGATTCATTCTCAAGCCAGTAGTTTGCATCCGCATTATAGATGACCCCGATGATCTCCGGCGGATTGAAGTTAACTCCGTTCCAGCCCGCTACATTTGTAATGAAATTGAGATGCGCAGTTTCGGCATTTATTGACTTTGCGTTTTGAGCATTGATCCTGGTGCATTTCATCGGCTGTTTCAGGATCATTGAATGTACAGGGACCGTACCTCCGCTGATGGTCAATGTTCCGTTTCCGCGGATAAGGACCGACCCGTCGGTGGGGGTCCAGTCGAGAAGCTGGGAATCGTCTGACCAGTCATATTCCACGCGTATCCTGTTGTCGCCGAGCCAGGTAACCTTCCCATGCAGCCCCAGATTACCTGTCTGTGCCTGTAATGCGGCAAGAGTAATGCAAAATCCAATCAATGCCGTGAAAAGTCTTGTCATGAATACAAAAACAAAAAGACAAAAATAGGAATATTTGGATAAACCCGGCAATGAATGGTTTTTCAGACTATGGCAGGTTATGTGACAGCATACCGGTGAACAACCAATGAGCTGACAGATGCGTCACGTAAATCAGCGGGTATTTGAATTTGTTGAATGCAGAAGACCTGTACCGGATGCCTCCGGTTAATGGTGGGTCATGGAAATGCGGGAAAGCTTCAGCCTGACAGGGATACATACGGATTAACGAGTGCTGCCGGCGGTTTTCCGGGTTTTCCCGGCTGAGATCACATTACCGGGTTATCTGACACCCAGCCAGGCAAGGGTCCTTTCAGATCCCGGTTTCTCCTTGGAATAGTGAACATCCACCAGCCTGCCGTTCTCATCGATAAGGTATTTCTGGAAGTTCCACCTGACCTCCGAATCCATTACACCGTTTTTCTCTTTTGATGTGAGCCACTGGTACACAGGATGCATATCCCTGCCCTTCACGGAGATCTTTTCCATCATTGGAAAAGTGACACCGTACTTTGAATCGCAGAATTGCCTGATCTCGGAAGCGCTGCCCGGTTCCTGGTTGGCAAAATTGTTTGCGGGAAACCCGATAATCACAAGCTTGTCGCCATACTGCTCATAAAGCTCCTCAAGGTCCTTGTACTGCGGTGTGAACCCGCACTTGGAGGCAGTGTTCACGATCATCACCTTTTTGCCTTTCAGGGAGGCAAAATCGAAATCTGCACCTTCAAGGGTCTTTACCTTGAAATCGTAAAAGCCGGAGGTCTGCGATATACCTGCAGTTCCTATCATCATTGCCGTAAAGACCATAATCAGTTTATTCATTATAGTATGTTTAAAATTTCAGTTCCGATCAGTAAACATGCAATCCGGGTGAAAGTTCACGGAATTACGGTAAAATTCATTATGGCTGCAGTCATCCCGGAAGTAAATTACAGGCCGGACAGATAAATTTCTGACGTTTTCCGGCTTCGCGGCCCCGGAAAAAAGCTGCAGAAATGGCCGAAAATCCATTTTTTAGTCTAAACATTCAGGGCGTTTGTCAAAACCGGGTATTTCAGGCAATTGTGATAAATCATACTTGTAACTATTTGAATATCTGTGTTATATTATTAACAATAAAGTTAAAAGCTCATTTTGGCTCCGGATTATGGTAAATAATGGCCTCCTTTTGACGAACAGCCATGTTTTTCCCGTCAGTTGTGAATACAGTTCAACGACGGTCTGAATTCCTTTGACAAAGAGTTTTTAAAATCATCTCTAATCCCCACCAAATGGGCTTTTGCGTATTGTCAGACATTATTTCCGGACCTATTTTTACTATGACAATTAAAACGCAAAGAGATGAAAAGAAATTCAAACCTCAGGAAAGAAGAATCAGGCTTCAACATTTCAGACCTGATAAGGACCAAGGAAGAAAAAATGTTTGATCAGCTTGAACCTGTAAGCAGGGAAGTATCAGACATGGCATCTGAAGGCGGCGAGACCTTCATAAGTTATATAAGGAGCATCGGGCTGGCAGGCGAGAACAACCTCATGGTTCTGCCGGCGTCCCATCATTATTATTATGAGAAAAGCGAGATGACCGATGTAAACACCCTGGTAAACCTCCGTACTCTCAATATGATGGGTAATCTTGAATCGTTCCTCAAAACCCTGATGTCCGTTCTTCCGCCGAACACCAATTTCATTGGTTGTTTCTCCGACAGCGGAAGTTCAGGTTTAAGGAACGGAAACAAGGCCAAAAAGTCGTCGGTTTTCTACCAGCGGCTTATCAACCTGCTCGATTCCAGAAAAGTACATTACATGACAAGGAACGATGTATTCAGTCTCCTCGAAAAACACGGATTCAGTGTTGTTGACATGACGGACATCGGTGGCCTGACATACTTTTATTCACAGAATGCACCGGGCGAAGCCGAGTTCAGGGCCTCAATCGAGACACCTGTGAAATACAATTAATTCCGAGTGAATACCTGAAAAATAATCACATTTAATTCATCGTATCTATGAAACCGTTTTATCAGATAGAATCAGAGGAAACAGGGACAGTTATTCTGAGAAGAAGAAGAATAGCCAAGGCATTACGCTGGTGGCTGCGTGAAAACGGATGTGCTTTCCAGCATCTCTTTTTCCTGGCGGATAAATAATGCGGATCGTGTACCGCCGCAGCGGGCTCATCTGATTATTTTTCCTTCGCAGAACCGGAACTGGCTGCTTTGCGCAGGTACCTGTAAACTTCCGTCTGCGAACGGACTGCTTCCTTTCCTGTTTTTACAAACTTATTCGAAAGCGACGGGTCGAGCTTCCGGGCCTTGACATTGTCGTTCCACTGGATCTCAAAAATATGCCTGAGTTCATTGCGGATGTTTTTATCGAAAACAGGACAGGTGACTTCTATACGGTGGTCGATATTCCTTGGCATCAGGTCGGCGGAGCTTATGAAGCATTCCTCCTCGCCCCCGTTACAGAAAATCATGAAACGGGTATGTTCAAGGAAACGGTCCACAATTCCAATTGCCTTTATATTCTCACTGAGGTTTTTCACACCCGGCACAAGGGAAAACATCCCACGGACAATAAGGCGGACAGTTACACCTGCATTGCTGGCCTCATACAGCTGATTGATAATGTCAGTGTCGGTCAGATTATTTAATTTCAGCCATATATATGCCTTCTTTCCCGCCTTTGCATTTTTTATCTCGTTTTCTATCAGAAGGGTCATCCTGTTCCTGAGAAAGAACGGTGACAGTACCAGGTGATAGAAATTGTCTTTCCTGTAATTGACGTTGAAGAAGCTGAATACCTTGTATACCTCATTGGTGATTTTTTTGTTGCTGGTCAGCAGCAGGTGATCGGTATAAAGCCGGGCCGTATCCTCGTTGAAATTGCCTGTTCCCACTGCGGCATAGCGCTGGGTGATGTCGCCCTTTACCCTCGTTATAAGGCACAGCTTGGCATGCACCTTCAGTCCGGGCACACCATAGATAACCCTGACGCCTTCCTCCATAAGCTTGTTTCCCCACAGGATATTGGCTTCTTCGTCGAACCTGGCCTGGAGTTCCACCACGGTGGTTACCTTTTTGCCGTTCCTCACAGCGTTAAGCAGGGCGTTTATCACGCTCGAGTTCCTTGCCAGCCTGTACAGGGTTATATGTACGGATGTTACAAACGGATCGATGGAAGCTTCCCTGAGCAGGTCGATAAAATGATCAAAGGGATGATAGGGAAAGAACAGCATCACGTCTTTCTTCTTCATTACCGACAGGATGCTCTTACCAGGCAGGATATCGCGGTGAGGTATGGGAACCAGGGGCTCAAAATAGAACTTCTTTTTTCCCGGATTGGGAAAATTCATGAAATCCTTGAAGTTGTGATACCTGTTGCCCGGTATAATTACGTCGTCGGGTCCGAATTTGAGGACACGGGTCAGCATTTTCAGCATCTCGGCAGGCATGTTGCGGTCATAAATGAATCTTACCGGGCTGCCATGTCTTCGCTGCTGAAGACTGCGCGACAGTTTTTCTATGTAACTCTCAGATATATCATCAGTTAACTCAAGTTCCGCATCCTTGGTCAGCTTGATGGTATAGGCCTGTATGTCGCTGAAGTCGAAAATGAAGAATATTTCCCTCAGTCCGGACCTGATAATATCGTCAAGGAAGATCAGGTATTTCCCGTTATTGCTCTCGGGCAGAATGACAAACCTTGGCAGCACCTGCGTTGGTATCTCCATAAGTGCATACCTGTTTTTCCCCGTATCATTCCTGTAAAGTTGTATTGCAAGGTAGATCCCGTCATCCCTGAGGTTCGGGAGCCCTGCGTCCTTTTCGATCATGAAGGGCATGAGCCTTGTACGCACCTCACTGATAAAATACGACCTGACAAATTCAGCCTGTTCCTTGTTCAGCTCCTTTTCATTGATTATATGGATATTGTGATTTGCCAGTTCCTGCAGAAGACCTGCAAATATTTTTTCAAACTTCTCATTCTGTTCAAGCACTATTTCCTGGACCTTTTTCAGAGTCGATTTAGGGTTATATCCCAGTATGGTTTGGGATTTGCTGCCCAGCCTCGCAAGGCGTCTTAGTCCGGCCACCCTTACCCTGAAATATTCATCGAGATTGTTGGAATATATGCCCAGGAATTTAAACCGTTCCAGCAGGGGCACCTCCCTGTTCCCGGCTTCCTGCAGCACGCGCTCGTTGAAAGAAAGCCAGCTTATCTCCTTTGGTGTGTATGTCCTGCTCATGATATTTTTTCGGGTTTCAGGAAGTATTCCATTTTCCCCTTTCCATGGAATATGCCTTCCCATGTATCGCTTTTAAATGAAAGGCAGACTATCCCGCTTTTCGGCACGAAATCGCAGCCGGTTGCCGACAGCCTGTCGGGGATTTCCGTAAATGAGGGATTATGGCCGAAAAGGATGATGCTGTCGATCTTGTTGCCGATCCCTTCGAAGACAGTTGCGAAGGCTTTCAGTCCGCTTTTGTAATAAAGGCTGCTTTTCATTACTATCTTATCGGGATCATGGCCGAACACCCTGGCAAATATTAAGCATGTCTCGTAAGCCCTGAATGCCGGGCTTGTGATAAACAGCCCCGGATCCTCCTTTTTCCCGAGCAGGATTAGGGCCATCTGTTCCGAAACCTTTTTCCCTCTTGCTGTAAGCGACCTTTCAATGTCGGGACAGCCGGATCCGGCTTCCTCGGCCCTTCCGTGACGGACGAAAATCAGTTTTTTCATGTTTTATAAGTATCAGAGGTTCCGGACTTCAGAATTGTAATAATTCGCGTATCAGTCACCGAAGCATGTACCCAGGTTCCTAGCCTTTACCACCAGCGGGTCTTTGTTTTCCACCAGTTTAAGCCTGCCGGCAACTTCGGCAAGAGGGACAGGAATTATTTCATTGTTTTTCAGGGCCACCATGTTTCCATATTCCCGCCTGGCAATCAGGTCGGCCGCCGATGATCCGTATCTTGTAGCCAGGACCCTGTCCATGGGCGACGGCGACCCTCCTCTCTGGATATAGCCCAGGACGGTCTCCCGGGTATCCAGCCCTGTCAGTTCTGAAATCCTGCGGCTCAGATAGTGAGCTGCCGATCCATCCCTGCCAGGGGTCTTAATGCCTTCGGCGATGACCATGATCGAATAGGGCTTGTTTCCGCGGGAACGGTTCAGCAGGTAATCTGCTATCTTTTTTTCGTCATATGGTATTTCCGGGATGAGTATGACATCACCGCCCCCGGCGATCCCCGCATAAAGGGCGATCCAGCCGGCATTATGGCCCATAAGCTCTATTATCATAATCCTCTTGTGCGAGTTTGCCGTGGAATGAAGCCTGTCGATGGCTTCAGTTGCAATGTTGACGGCAGAGTCAAACCCGAAGGTAAGATCGGTGCCCCAGACATCATTGTCGATGGTTTTTGGAATGCCGACAACATTCAGTCCTTCCTGCGCCAGGAGATGGGCCGTTTTAAGGGTGCCATTGCCGCCGATGCAGACAAGACAGTCAAGGTCCAGCTGTTCGTAGTGCTTCTTTATCAGAACGGGTTTGCTGATCTCATTCTTGCCTTTACCCGCACGTTTGAAAGGCTTCTCCCTCGAAGTCCCGAGTATGGTCCCGCCCATGGTGAGGATACCTGACAGGTCCTGTTCGGTCAGTTCCCTGTATTCCTTGTTGATCAGGCCGGTAAAACCGTCACTGATGCCAATGACCTTCATATCGTATTTAACGATTGCGGTTTTGCCGACACCCCTGATCGCGGCATTTATTCCCGGGCAGTCACCGCCTGCGGTCAAAATGCCGATCCTTTGTCCGTTACGTATTTTTGCCATCTGGAAATGATATTGGAACAAAAGTAAGTTTTTGGGTAATATTATTGAAATTTTTCAATGATTCTGCCGGGGTAAATCCCGGGAGTGAAATATTTTTTTGCCCGGGCATATGCAGGGAACAGACAGGACTTCACGACGGAAGCACCGGTTTGGTGATGAAACCCTGTGCGTGACTGTTTTGTTTCAGGTTTTAAATAATTACCTTTATTATCCGGATCACATGTTTTCGGAAATGGAAAATCTTATGATCAGGGATATCAAGTCCGCCCTTTACGGCTATGTCAGGGATGCAAGGTCATTGCTTGATACGGGATCCCTTCCGGACGAAAGGAAGGTTCATGACCTGCGCGTTCTTATGAAAAAAGCGAGGGCGGTAATCAGGCTTGCCGGGCCGCAGACGGAAAATGAATTCGCGGAAAGGGAATACTCCGCTTTCAGAAAAACCGGCAGGATCTCAGCGACATGGCGCGAAACATCCGTTAACCGGAAAACACTCAAAAACCTGAAGAGAAATCATCCCGCACTGTTTTCCCGCCTTGCCGGCTTCGACGAAATTATGACCATTATGAAGAAGTCCGGCATATGCGGCCCGGTGCCGGAAAAGACAAAGGCCGGCATTGCCCTGATCAGGGAACTGCTTCTGAAATCAGCTTACCGGATACGGTTTCAGCCGATGAACAACCTCGATCCCGTCCTTCTCCTGAGACAGCTTGATTCATCCTTTAAACAGGTTTCGGACTGCTACCTTGCCGCCCGTGACAACCCCCGGCCAGCCCGGCTTCATGAGCTCCGGAAAAGATGCAAGGATCTTCTTTACCAGCTCTGGTTCTTCCGCCCCATAAAACCGGGAGTTGTAAAAAACCTGGAAAAAAGGCTTGAAACAATGACAGACAATCTGGGGAAGTACAATGATCTGGCCGTTCTGCTCAGCGGGCTTGACTATAAATATTCCCCGGGTAAAAATCCTCCCGCCATTGACGAACTGGCAATTGTTATAAGGCACGAACAGGACAGGTTGTTGTCAAAGGTCTGGCCAACCGCATTCAGGATATTCGGACCGGGAAAAAGTCTTTTATCGTTGCTGGGGATACAGCCTGACATGAAGAGGATAAATGATCAGGCGTGAGAATGCTGCTTTTGCGGGACCAGGGAATATTATCCGCAGGTTTTGCTGATGCCGCACAGGTTTCCCCCCGGCAGAATATCAGACTGCTCACATGATACAGAGTGCGATAAAGATACCGCCATTTCCCATGCATCTCAGCGGCTCTGCCAGGGTGCGGCTTGCAGGAGCTCCCGCTAATATTTATCATATTGTTATTGAAATAACAGTACTTTTTGTAGTTTCGTGGATTCAAATATCCATTCATGGAGATAACAACATAAGATAGGAGGAGGCCTTTTCTTAAATCTTTATATACAGAACTTTATATGACCAGCAGGAGAGAATTTATCAGGATCTCATTTTTAGGAGCAGGAGCTCTTGCCCTGGGTACGGGCGGCTGCAGGATCTTTGGCACGGATCGTTTGCCCGGGGCGATTAATGATCCTGAAAACGGCAAGGGCCGGATCCCCACTTACTGTGAACTGTGTTTCTGGAAGTGCGCAGGCTGGGTTTATAAAACTCCCGAAGGAGATATCTGGAAGATAGTGGGGAACGACGACGATCAGCACTGCAACGGCCGGCTGTGTCCGCGCGGCACCGGCGGAACGGGTATGTACTATGACGGTGACAGGCTGAAAAGACCGCTGATCAGGACCTCGCAAAGGGGGAAGCAGGTTTTCAGGGAAGCTGAATGGGACGAAGCCCTTGCGTATATAGCCGTAAGGATGAAAAAGATCTCATCCGAATACGGGCCAGAAAGCATGGCGTTGTTTACCCATGGTTCGGGAAGCAGCAATTTCATCAATCTCTTCAGGGCTTACGGATCTGCCAATATTGCAGAACCATCCTACGCCCAGTGCCGCGGACCGAGGGATGAAGCTTTCATTGCAACATTCGGTGAAGAAGTCTATTCCCCGGAGATTACCGATATCCGCGACACTAGGTGCCTTGTGCTTATAGGCTCCCATATCGGGGAGAACATGCATAACAGCCAGGTTCAGGAAATGTCGGATGCGATCGACAAGGGAGCCGTGATAATAACCGTTGATCCCCGTTTTTCCACTGCAGCCGGCAAATCGAAGTACTGGCTTCCCATTAAGCCGGCCACGGATATGGCCCTTCTGCTTGCCTGGATGCATGAAATCATTTACAATGACTATTACGACAGGAAATATGTTGAAAAGTACTGCCTGGGATTTGATCAGCTGAAGGCGCATGTAAGGGATTTCACTCCCGAATGGGCTCATGGTATCACCACCATAGCACCGGATATTATCAGGAAGACAGCCAGGGAGATGGCGAATGCCTCACCGGCTGTCCTCGTTCATCCGGGCCGTCATGTTACCTGGTATGGTGATGACACCCAAAGGAGCCGTGCGATTGCAATACTGAATGCACTCCTTGGCTCATGGGGCAGGAGGGGAGGTTTTTACCGTCCGGCCAGGTATGAGCTTCCTTCGCCTGTTTTACCCGCTTATCCCGAGCCCTCAAGGACATGGGCTGACCTCTTTCCCGGAAAATATCCCGGTGCGGGCCTGCCAGTGACCAATGCCCTTATTGACGGATCGATACCTGAAAACAATCCCGCCTATCCGATTAAGGGATGGATTGTCAATGCATGCAATCTTATGCTTACCGTTCCCGACCAGGCAAAAACCATAAAGGCCATACAGAACCTCGATCTTGTCGTTGCCGTCGATACCATGCCCATGGAAATCACCGGATGGGCCGACGTGGTGCTCCCGGAATGCACCTATCTTGAAAGGTATGATGTGCTGAGGACAAATCCCCACCGCAAGCCTGCAATCGCCCTCAGAATGCCTGCTGCCGAACCCATGTACGACACCAGGCCTGGATACCGGATAGCACGGGAGCTTGCCCTCAAGCTCGATCTGGAGCCATGGTTCCCTTTCGAAAAACAGGAAGACCTGCTCGACTGGCAGCTGAAACAGGCTGGATTGTCTCTCGATGAACTGAAAAAAACCGGGGTGAAGAACTTCGAACGAGAAAACGATGATATTTACATAGGTGATGATGAGGAAGTTGAGTTCCCGACCGATTCGGGAAAAATTGAACTTTATTCCTCATACTATGAGCAGATGGGCTTTGATCCGCTGCCAAAATACACTCCCCACGAGGAACCTCCGGAAGGTTACTACCGGCTGATCTACGGCAGGGCTCCGATGCACACCTTCAGTCGTACGTCGAACAATCCCAATCTGACCGATCTGATGGATGAAAACAGCGTGTGGGTGAATCCCAAAGTTGCCAAGGAGTGGGGAATGGTGAATGATCAGTATATCCGGTTGAAGAACCAGGATGACGTTGTTTCGGAATTTCCCGTTAAGGTCAGGGTCACTGAGAGGATACGGTGGGATTCGGTGTACATGGTCCATGGATTCGGCCATGCTCAGAAGCAGATGAAGCGATGCTTCGGCAAGGGCGCCAGCGACACTCAGCTTATTACCAGGATAATGACTGATCCGGTTATGGGAGGAACAGGTATGAGGGGAAATTTTGTAACATTTATAACGGAAAAAGCAGGAAAGGAGGCCGAATCATGAGATACGCGATGGCAGCGGATACGCTGAAGTGCGTCGGATGCAGCGATTGTGTCGTTGCCTGCCAGGCTGAGAACAAGGTGCCCATCGGATATTGCCGCGACTGGATCGTCGAGGTCACGGATGGTACATATCCGGTGCTGGAAATGGAAATAAGGTCGGAACGGTGCAATCATTGCGTCAATGCTCCGTGTGTACGGTGCTGTCCGACAGGAGCGAGCCGGTACATCGAAGGAGGGATTGTGGTGGTTGTGCCGGACAAATGCATCGGATGCGGCGCATGTATTGCCTCATGCCCTTATGATGCAAGATATCCCCATCCTGCAGGATATGTTGACAAATGCACCTTCTGCGCTCACCGGATCAAAAAGGGAATGGATCCGGCCTGCGTTGCCGTCTGTCCCACGAAATGCCTGTATTTCGGGGATCTCCATGACCCCAACAGCGATGTTTCGCAGGTCCTGCGGAAACGGAAGCATAAAACCCTTGTTCCGGAGGCCGGAACGGATCCTCAGCTCTATTTCCTGATCTGAGGCTTAATATGAAAGACCGGCCATTAACACTAAAGTTGCTTTAAAATGAAAGAAGAAATAATTGTCAGCGGAAGGATGAACAGCATGATCGATCCCACCCTTCATATCTGGCACTGGCAGATACCCCTGTATCTTTTCCTCGGCGGGATGGCCGCCGGAATACTTTGCTTTGCGGCGCTTTATTATCTGAGGGGCAGGGAAAAGGAATACCTTACGGCTGTGCGTGTGGCGCCGTTCCTTGCACCGATCCTCCTCGTGATCGGACTGCTGGCGCTGTTTGCCGACCTCAGGCACAGAATGTATTTCTGGCAGCTTTACGCCAACATAAGGATGCAGTCGCCGATGTCGTGGGGAGCATGGACTCTTATGGTGATCACACCGGTATCGTTCATCTGGAGCGCGCTGCATATCAGGGATATTTTCCCGGAATGGAACTGGCGTTACAAATGGCTGTTCAACCTCGAAGTCTTCTTCAACAGGCATAAAACGGCTCTTGCATGGATCATGCTGATTTTCGGGCTCATCCTCGGGATTTACACTGGGATCCTGCTGTCGGCCTTCAATGCAAGACCGCTGTGGAACACATCCATACTCGGACCCCTGTTCCTTGCTTCGGGACTATCGGCAGGAGCCGCAACGATCATCTTCCTGTCGAAAGATCCGGCCGAAAGGAAGCAGTTTGCAAAGATCGACCTTGCAATAATAGGAATAGAGCTTTTTCTTATAATCCACATGTTCATGGGATATCTTGCAAGCTCCCAGGTTCAGATCGAGGCTGCAAGAATGTTTCTCGGAGGCGAATACACCGCTTCATTCTGGATCTTTGTAGTGATACTCGGCCTGATTATCCCGGCGCTGCTTGAAATACTGGAATTAAGAAAATATCACATTCCCGCCGTTGTGTCACCACTCCTGGTCATTTTCGGGAGCTTCATGCTGCGGTTCATAATTGTTTATGCGGGACAGATGAGCCGATACCTTTACTGATAAACTACAGGAATACTTTAATAATTTTTTTATATGACTACGACAAAAGAAACGAGGGCAAACAGATACCTGAATCCCTACCTGGGCGGTGTATTGCTTGGCCTGGTGCTGTTATCGGCGAACTTCATTTCAGGGCGGGGCCTTGGAGCAAGCGGGGCCGTTAAAAGCGTCATTGCATTTACCATCGAAAAGGCCGACAGGAACGCGGCCGGGAAAATGCCGTTCCTGAATGAATACGCCGAATCGCATTCGAGAAATCCGCTGAAGACCTGGCTGGTTTTCCAGATGCTGGGAGTGGTTGTGGGCGGATTCCTATCCGGCGCCCTTGCCGGCAGACTTAAGCTTAAGGTGGAGCATTCACCCGGGATAACCTCGCGCAGAAGACTGATCTTTGCCCTTGCCGGCGGCATCCTTTTCGGTTTCGGATCCCAGCTGGGCAGAGGATGCACCAGCGGATCGGCCCTCAGCGGCATGGCTGTCCTTTCGCTTGGCGGTTTTGTTACCATGATGGCAATATTCGGCACTGCATTCATGCTGGCGTATTTCTTCAGAAAAAACTGGATATAGAAATGATATCAGCAACGAATAATACCCTCAGCGAAATGACGGGGAACTTCCTGCACACGGGTGCCTTTCCTGAATATTTCACCGGGATGAACAACATTGAAAGGGCGGGATATAGAAACCCTGAAGGCACAGAAAATCTGACAAATTATTGTTGAAAATGAATTAAATCACATGGAATATGGGACCACTGGCACCAAATGAAATTATTTCCGAAGACACGAATTTTCTATTGGCATTCTTCATCGGGATCGCTTTCGGATGGGTTCTTGAAAGCTCAGGGTTTTCATCGAGCCGGAAGCTGGCAGGCGTCTTTTACGGTTACGACGCCGTTGTGCTTAAGGTATTTTTCACCGCGGCGATAACTGCCATGCTCGGATTGCTTTTCATGAGCCTTTTCGGATGGATCGACCTTAACCTTGTGTATATCAATCCCACCTATCTCACTTCGGCCATTGTCGGGGGTGTTGTGATGGGTGCGGGATTCATCATGGGCGGATTCTGTCCCGGCACAAGCTTCTGCGGTGCCGCGATCGGAAAGATCGATGCTATGGTGTTTATCGGCGGCTTATTTATAGGAATATACGGTTTTGCATTCACCTACGGATGGTGGGAAAAGCTGTATCTTGCAAAATACCTGGGCGAACCCAAGGTTAGCGAAGTGCTCGGCCTCTCCGACGGCGTGTTCGGCCTGCTGCTTATCCTGGTCGCACTCGCAATGTTCGCCGTAGCTGAATGGGCTGAAAAGAAATTCCCAAGGGAAGCATATTGATCTTTGTGTTATTAAAATTAAATTTGCAAAAAAAATCATGAAACCACGCAATCTGCTCGCTCTTATCCTGATACCAATGGGACTGATCATAGCTGCAGTCCCGCAGAATAAAACCAATCCATATAAACTGACCGCTGACCAGATGCTTACCGAGGCAAACTCACGGACACAATTCGTTGCTCCGGAAGTTGTTGCCGACATGATCCTCAGGAAGGATCCTTCACTGAGGCTCATTGATGTAAGGGGGCAGGACGAATTTGAGAAGTTCAGTCTTCCCGGCGCCATTAACATACCTTCCTCCGACCTGCTGTCGGACGAATACACTGATATCCTCAACCAGGATATTAAAATGAACGTGTTTTTCTCAAACGGTACCCTTGCTGCAAATCAGGCCTGGATGATAACAAGACAGCTGGGATATGAAAACAACTACGTCCTTGAGGGAGGACTTAATTACTGGTTTGAGGCAATTCTGAACCCGCAGAAGCCGGTTTCCACCAGTTCCGACGAGGAATTTGCCAGGTATGATTTCCGGAAGAGTCTCGGACAAGCCCTCGGGGGCGGAGGCGATGCTGTTCAGCCAGCCTCCGGGCAGGATGCATTTACAGTTAAGCCGGTCATAAAACCGGCAGCAAAGAAAAAGAGGGCCGCAGGCGGCTGCTGATATTGCTGCCCCGCAAACAGCCCTTTAACCCGATCAGAATGATTAGCAGTATTTCGGGCGTGATCCTTGCCGGAGGAGCCAGCCGGCGCTTCGGGGGAATACAAAAGGCGAAGCTGCTGGCCGGGGGAACAACAATAATATCCAGGATAATCTCAGCTATCGGGGAACTGTTTCCGGAAATAATCATTGTTACAAATACACCGGGCGGTTTTGAGGATCTTCAGGGCTGTATCGTAACCCGCGATCATTTCCTGAATGCAGGCCCCCTTGCCGGAATTCACGCAGCCATCAGGGCATCCTCCTGCAGTGCGGTTTTTGTTTTTGCCGGTGACATGCCCCTGATTGACAGGGATATTGTCAAACGGCAGGCAGAGGCTTTTTTTGAATCGGATTATGAGATTCTCATACCCAGAAGGGGAGATCTCACCGAACCTTTGCACTCTGTTTTCAGGGTTTCGATCCTGCATGATCTGGAGAAATACCTTACAGAGAAGCATGACAGATCCGTAAGGGATTTCATTGCCGGGAGACATACCGGCTTTTTTGAACTGGAAGATACACCGGCAACGAAACGAGCCTTTACAAACATTAATTCCCCTTCCGATTTTCGAAAGTTCAGAACAGATTATTATCTTTGAAATAAACCAATCAATTATCACTATGAAAGCACGGTATATCTGTTTTTTCACCGTATTGCTGTTTTTCATCATCACTGCATCGGGGCAGGACGGAACTGCAAAAAAACACAATCCGGCCGGAAGCTGGAAGTTTGAGGCTCCCTCCGCACCTCCCGGATACAATTCCGGAACAATTACCGTCAGCCTCGCTGAAAAAAAGTACTCTCTCACTGTCCTTCCCCAGGGAAGCAGTTATAAGATCACCGGCGAAGGGGTGAAGGTGGAAAATGACCAGCTCACCTGTTCTGTTTATGTTGAGGGAGAATATGTCAGGGTCACCCTGAAAGCGGAAGATAAAAACAAGATGACCGGAACAGCCAGTTATTCCGGAGGATTAATCCCACTGACCCTTACAAGGATGCAGGAGACCAGATAGACTTTCCGGAACTTCCTGTTTTTATGCGGCAGCCGGCCCGACCGGGGAATACAGGCCCTTCCCGGCACATCAGGGAAATTACCGGAGTACGGGAGGATAAATGTTGTTTTATGTTTCCAATCACTATGTGAACTGTATGAAATATAAGTCAGGCCTGCTGGCCGGGTTGATTTCACTGGCAGCCGTCCTTCAGGCTCAGATAATAAATAAAACGCCTCTGAGTGAACGCATCACCGGTTACACCATCAGGGCGGTACTCGATGCTGACGCAAAGACCGTCAGCTGCACGATGGAAGCTTTCTGGGTCAACAGGTCCGCTGATCCTGTTCCGGATATTCAGATGCATCTTTACATGAACGCTTTCAAAAGCAGCCGGACAACCTTTTACCGTGAGCGGGGAGGTTCGCCCGGCAGCGGGGAACTGGATCGGGGATGGATTGATATCACTTCCTTCACCGATGGAAACGGTAATGATTTGCTTTCCCTGATGGAGTTTATCAGTCCCGATGACGGGAACACAGAGGACAGGACCGTATTCAGGGTTATCCTTCCTGAACCGGCCATGCCTGGCGACACGGTTTTCATCAAAACCGGTTTTGTTACCAAGCTGCCTTCCAGGATTATAAGGACCGGATTCAGCGGCGACTTCTTTTTCGTGGCACAATGGTTTCCCAAGTTCGGGGTTTATGAACCGGCAGGGATGCGTTTTGCTGCATCAGGAGGCTGGAATTGCCACCAGTTCCATGCAAATTCCGAGTTCTATTCCAATCACAGCGTTTACGATGTGGAAATAACCCTGCCGGCCCGTTTTATTACAGGTTCAGGCGGCTTGCTCATGTCTGAGACTACGGCAGGTGACCTGAAAACGGTTATATACCGGGCCGAAGACATAGTTGACTTTGCCTGGACAGCCTGGCCGGGTTATTCCGTGGTAAATGATCGTTGGAGAAACGTGGATATCACGCTGATGCTTCCCCACGACAGGATTAAACAGGTCGACCGCCAGCTCACGGCCGTGAAAAACGCGCTCGGGTATCTTGATGAGAATGTCGGGCCATACCCGTGGCCGCATCTTACATTTGTCGATCCTCCAGCCATAGGGGCCGGGGCAGGAGGGATGGAGTACACGACATTTTTCACGTCTTCATCATCATACTTCGTGCCCTCCTTCTTTTACCTGCCTGAAATGGTCACGGTTCATGAATTCGGACATGCCTATTTCATGGGTATTCTGGCCAGCAACGAGTTCGAGGAACCGTGGCTCGATGAAGGAGTTAATTCGTACTGGGAACAGAGAATAATGGATCATTTTTACGGGAAGAACTCGGGTATGATCAACCATAGGCTTTTCAAATTATCTGATATTGCAATGGGGAGGATGAATTACACGAGATTTCCATCAAGACAGGCCTCAAGCAATGCTGAATTTTCCTGGAATTATCCCCACGGAACGTATGGCATAATAACCTATTCCAAAGCTGCAACCATTCTGCACACCCTCGAGGGAATAATCGGAACTGAAACCATGAATAACGTGTTCCGGGAATATTACAGGAAATGGGCCTTCAGGCATCCTTCCGGCAGGGACTTTATAAACGTGGTGAGCGAAGTGGTGAGAAAAGAACACGGACTTAAATTTGGCCCGGACATGAACTGGTTTTTTGACCAGACTATTTACGGGACCGGAGTCTGCGATTACAAGATAAGCGATATTTTAAACAGGAGGATTACAAAACCGGAAGGACCGGCAGACCTTTCAGATGGCGCCTCAGCAAGTGTTGATACAACCGGCCCGCAATACACCTCCATAGCCAGGCTGGAGAGAGTCGGAGAGCTTAAGCTCCCGGTTGAAGTACTGATTCATTTTAACAATGGCGACGAGATATTTGAAACGTGGGACGGGAAAGCCAGGTACCGGGACTACGAATATCAAGGCAGCAGAAAAATAGAATGGGTGAAAATAGACCCGGAATATAAAAACAAAATGGACGTGAACCTGGTAAATAATTCAATGACCACGATCCCGGAAAGGACTCCGCTCCGCAGGATCGCGGGACGGATAGCCTCTTTCACGCTATTTTTTCTAAGCATCATGTTATTGTAGGCAAAATGAAAATAATCAATTCCCTTGGGACAGGGTTTATAAGGGTCGTGAAAGCAGTTAAGGGCATTATCATAACCTGGTTTTGTTTCTATTTCCTGGTCCTGACTTTTGTTTATCCTTTAAGAAAGTCACTTGATTTCACCTTTGGCTCGAGCATGATAACGGAGAGACTGGCCGACGGTTTTGATTTCGAGGTTTTTGCAGATCTGGGAAATGCTCTGCCTTCCATTCTGTCATTCTTTTCAACCGGATTCATGATCACCTTTTTTGCAGGATTCCTCCTCAACGCCTTTCTCACGGCAGGCCTGTTCGGCAGCGTGAAGAAAGATTCAGGCAGGTTCTCCGCCCCCGGGTTTTTCAGCGCGGGAGCCCTTAACTTCTGGCCTTTTTTTCTGATATCACTGCTGATTACATTTGGAATTATTTTCCTGTTTATCATTATTGTATTGTTGCCGGTGAGTATTACTGCAATGGCAGAAACCCTGCCAGAGAGAAGTATTTTCCTGGTATCACTGGTTTCCGGGATCGTGTTCCTGCTCCTTATACCCGTTATATTACTGGTAGCGGACAATTCCAGGTCTTTTAAAACGGGTCATCGTGAAGTCCCTGCCCTTAAGTCTATCGGGAAAGGTTTTTCCCTGACATCCTCAGATTTCGGGAGATCCTATTTAATGATGCTGATCCTGATCCTGGGCCAGGTAGTTCCGGGAATAGCTGCTATTCTCTTTCTCCCGGCCTGGAAACCTGTGACAGGCGGGGGAGTATTTTTACTGTTAGTTGTTTCACAACTGCTTTTCTTCGCCAGGCTTTTCCTGAAAACATGGCGTTACGCCAGTGTTACTGCCCGGATGGATGATATTTTATTGACGAACACACGGGGAATGGAAATACAGCAGGTAAATAACTGAATTATTTTTAAACTGGTATTTAAGATTCGGATCTCAGGCTGAAATCCTTTCCACACCTATATCCTGAAAAAATGGAAAAACAAGAGATTGTCCGGATCAGGGAAGAGGTTCATGATCATCTCGTGAACGAGCTGCTTCCTTTCTGGACAAATAGAATGACAGATGTAAAAAATGGGGGATATGTCACTCATTTTGACGAAGATGGTACTGATACCGGTGAGGATGAGAAATCACTGATAGCACAGACAAGATGCCTCTATACCCTGTCATCGGCACACAGGGCCGGGTATGGGGAAGGAAAACTGGCAAAAATGGCAGCCCAAGGCCTGGATTTTATTCTCGATAAAATGTGGGACAGGCAACATGAAGGCTTTTACTGGATGGTTGACAGGAAAGGGAACGTTAAATCGGATAAGAAGATTATTTACGGGCATAGCTTTGCAATCTACTCGTTGAGTGAATACACGATTGCCACGGGTGATAAAAGAGGTATTGAATATGCTGAGAAGGTTTTCGACCTTGTACAGAAATACTGTACAGATACAATGTTCGGGGGCTACTGGGAAATGTTTGAACGTGACTGGACTTTGAGAGGTCCCGGAAGTGCCGGGGGAGACCGCAAGACCCTTGACGTTCACATGCACCTGATGGAGGCGTTTACAACGCTTTACGAGTGCACGGGGAAGGAGGTTCATAAAAGAAAACTTACCGAGATAATTGAGATACTGCAAAACAGGATAAACCACCCCGTATACAGGACGGGCATACCCCAGTTTTTCAGGAACTGGACCGTTGCCCCGCAGATTAAATTTGAAATAATATGGGGATGGGACAGGTTTACCGGCGAGGGTACAAAAGAAAATGTCACTGACAACACGTGTTTCGGGCATAACGCTGAATACGCCTGGCTTCTGAATCATGCCCTCGGAATTCTTGGAGCTGATAAAACTCCTTATCTCAAAGATTTTAAAACGATTTTCGATCATACCCTGGTCAACGGTATTGACACCCTGTATGGCGGTGTTTTTGTCGAAGGACCGCACAGTGGAGGTGTTTCTGACCGTGAAAAAGAATTCTGGCAGCAGGCAGAGGTCCTGATCGCCATGCTCGACGCTTTCCTGCTATTCGGGGATCAGTTGTACTGGAACGCCTATGAGAGTGTCTGGCGTTTCGTTCATGACAAAATGATTAACAGGAAAACCGGGGAATGGTACCCGCTCATGACACGCGACGGGGTGCCTGTCTGGACACACATGGGGCATTCCTGGAAAATCAATTACCATACAGTGAGGTCGATGATACTCTCCTTACAAAAATTGGACAGGATCATTAAAGAGATGTAGGATGAAGCTGTCCCTTTCAGGTCCTGACTGGATTGTACTGGCAATCGTAATGGGCGGCAGCCTGAGTTACGGGCTGTACATGGCGCGGAGGAAAAAGTCAGGCCGCGACAGTTCCGGTTTCTTCCTTGGGGGGAGATCCATAAAGTGGCCCGTTGTAGGGGCTTCATTATTCGCGACAAACATCGGGGCGGAACACCTGGTAGGGCTTTCGGGTGATAGTTACCGCTATGGGCTTTCTGCGGGGCTGGTGGAACTTACCACGGTCATAACACTCGGGATTGCCTGTGCCATACTGTTCCCGTATTACATGAAGAACAAGCTTTTTACCATCCCTGAATTTCTCGAGATCAGGTATAACCGTCGGGCCCGGATTTTCTTCTCAGGACTGATGCTGCTGATCAGCGTGATGACAAAGCTGGCTTTCACCCTGTTCGCGGGAGCCCTCGTCCTGCACAGCATCCTGGGCTGGGAAATCATGCCCACGATATTTTACATCGGGATCATCGTTGCTGTTTTTACCATAATTGGCGGATTCACGGCAGTGGCATATACCGATGCAATTCAGGTGATCGTGATGATAGCCGGTTCGGCTTTAATGTTATTTTTTGGCCTAGACAGGGCAGGGGGGTGGTCGGGCCTGATGGAGAAGGCCCCGGAGATGATGTCGATAGCAAAACCCTATGATGACCCGGTTTATCCATTCTGGGGTATACTGGCAACAGCATTTTACGCAGGCGTTTTTTACTGGGGAATGGACCAGGTTAACGTGCAGCGGGTCCTGGCGGCACCGGATCTAAAGAATGCGCGCTGGGGGGCAATGTTTGCTACATTGCTGAAGCTTCTTCCCGTTTTTATATTTGCCCTCCCCGGGGTTATCGCTTTCGCGCTTTTCCCGGGAGAACTGCAGGGCGATGATACAAGGCAGACTTTCGTTCTCCTGCTTAACAAGCTTCTCCCTACCGGCCTTCGGGGACTACTGATGGCATCACTGCTGGCGGCCCTGATAACCTCGCTGATTGGTGTCCTTAATTCAGTTTCAACACTGGTGGTGCGGGACTTCATAGTCGAGTTCAAACCCGGGATCCCCGAGAAAAAACAGGTTCTCCTGGGAAGGTATGTCATCGTGGCTGTTACACTGCTGGGTTTTGCAGCCGCTTACATGGTTTACAGGAATGAAGAGGGCCTGTACAAGTACCTCCAGACGATTTCGGCCTACCTGGTCGTGCCTGTATTTCCCGCCATCCTGTTCGGTATAATGAGCAGGAAAGTGACCTACAGGGGCGCCGCGGCATCGGTTATTGTGGGAGTGATCATTGCCACGATTTTTGTTATCGACCAGCTGATGGGACCGGAAACGGGCAAAGCAGTTTTCCCTTTTCTCCATCATGAACTGACCTTGAATTTCGGGTACCGGGGATTGTGGGCCGAGATAATTATAACGGGTGTCCTGTTTGCCGTTTCAGCTTTCACGGAAAAAACAGATGCCGAAAGACTGGAACGAACCACCATAGATTACTCCAGGGGACTTGCTTCCTTTAAAGGCATTATCGACTGGCGGCTTCACCTGGGCATTCTTACCGTTATCACGGTTGCAATACTGCTGTGGCTCAGGTGAGGACGGAAGAGGGAGTGTTATTCAGGACGTGATACAGTTCAGTGAGAAAGTCCCTGTTGTCAGCCTGGAGATAATGCATTTCGCCCCCCATCCTGTTAAAAGTCTTGCAGTACCTGAGATAGTAGGCGGGGTTGTCCATTGGAGGCTCTCCTTTCCTGTTCCAGTCCCATTCATTGGCGGCAAGATCAACAATCAGCATGAAATGATTGTCAATATGCCTGCCGCTCTGAATTTCAAGATTCTGGCACATGGCGAGAGCTTTTTCAAATATCATGGGTGACATTACTGCTGATCCTACAGACAGATATACACCGTCATTAAGATTGCAAACGCTCCAGGTATAGGAAAGGAAGTCTGTAAGCGCCGTCCTGCCGATTGCTGCCCCGCAGTTAAAGGGATGATTGTAAATAATGTCATGCCCGATCATCGGGTGGCCCGTAAACGGAACGTTTTGCTCGTATGCTGAACACTGGACCGAGTATTCCCTGAACGGGTGCGGGATTTTCAGGAAACCCGGTGCGATGTTGTATTTTTTCACCACGTTGTACAGATCCAGCGTGGCGGCCGCGTGTTCCGGATCCTTCTCAATATTTTCACTTATCACGGTCAGCATATCTTCCCGGCCGGGAATTTCAAGTCCTTCGGCGGAGATCATTTTCCCGACCGATTCCCCGTAGCCGAGCTTTTCGGCAGCACCCCTGATAATGGCAAGGTTTATGTATTTCCCGGTTTCTTCCCAGATCCCGAACTGCCCGGTTGTCACGTTTTCCCTGACACTTTCACCCGTGAGGCCCTGGTAGGCGATTTCCCAGTCATGAATAATCCCGGCACCATTTGTTGCCAGATGGGTTATCCATCCTTCCTTTATCAAACGGATAAGAACCGTCCCCAGCCCATTTTTTATTGCATGGGCACCGAAAGCCATCATCACCGACCTGCCTTTTTCCCTTGCCGCTATAATCTTTCGGGCCGTAAGGTTTATCAGGCCAGCGGCTTCAGCCGGGAGAGCAGCCGGACGGGCGGATGCTGGAACCTGTATCTCCTTTATTGAAAGCTGGTTTTTTCGCTCAGAAAGTTTCCGGACCAGGAGGCGGTCCCTGTCAAATCGCTTGTATGACATTTACTTTATATTTAAAATTTCCAGCAGGGCAGACGGTGAAGAGAAATCCGGTACGATAAAACCTGCTCCTGCCTTGATGAGCCTTGTTCTTTTTGATTCATTTAACCCAAACCTGCGGAGCTCGTTGCTTGCCACCCCCACGGTGATCCCCCCGTGCTTGCGTGTTTCCCTGATCTCCACCGGGCCATCGCCGAAAGTCACGATCGAAGCGGCCTCTGATTCACCGATCTGATCAAGCAACCTGTCGAGAACCATTTTTTTTGCCTCATGCCTTATATCTCCGGTGGCTCCATGAATTCGTCCTTCAAAAAGGCCGGCGTATCCAAGCAATCCCGCTTCGTGCTTCACATCTTCCACGTCGGTGCCGCTCGTCAGGTATAGTTTGATCCCTTTCCCGTGAAGCATTCGAAGGAATTCAAGCGAACCCTTGATGGTAAGATCGCTGGCACTGAGTTCCTGCCTGTTCAGTTTCTCTTCCCGTTTCCTTACCATGAGTAACAGTTCATCGTTAAATATTTTCTTGTAACCGTGTGCGTCAAGAATCTGATTTTCCGGAACAAGTCCAAAATCCCGGACCAGGTCTGCCAGCAGCTTCATTTGCATCAGGGTCTGCACACCGGTTGTCTTGTCAATCAGATCGCTAACTGCTTTTGTTACTTTCGTGTAAAGCGTTTCGTCAGCGTCCCTGTATTTTTCACCCATGATGGCCTTAATCATCATGGGCGCCATTATCAGTTCCCATCCTTCCCTGAGGGTTGAGATTGTCCCGTCATTATCGAAGATGGCGTACCTGATTTCCGTGTTTTCCGGCAGTGGGTTTATTATTTCTATTTCATGGCTTCCGTGATATACGGCACGTATAACATCCTCTGCAAGGTCGGGATTGTAGATGTAATCAGGATCCCTTCCGGTTTCCATTATCTCCGCCGGTGAAGCAGTTCCGGTTGTAAAAAGCTTCCTGATTGTAACACCCGAGACAAATGTTCCCAGCCTGGCAGCATCCTCGAGTGAACAGCCTGCAGCAATGGCGGCGGAGATTCCCGCAAGATAACTGTCGCCCGCGCCGACCGTGTCGATACGGGTCAGTATCATCAACCCGTTTGATTCTATAATACCTTTTCCGTCAGTGACTATGGAACCGCGGCTGCTGCGCGTGATGAACAGGGGTTTCCCGTAACGCTCGTGAAGCTTTTCAGCAGCACTGAAAACCTCCCCGGCTGAAGGATTCTCGCCAAACGCCCTGATTATGCCGCATAATCTCAGTGCCTCGATGTCGTTCATCTTTCTCCAGGCTCCCCGGTAATCATCGTTGTATTGACGGCTGTCGGCAATAAAGATCTTCTGCGGGAAACGGTTTATAAGCCTGGCGAGACTTTCCCTGAAATACGGGGTATTTATGCCCGAAAAAACCTGTTGATTGATCACCACGAGGTCAAGCTCCGGAAGTTCGTTTTCAAGGTTGCTGATCAGCTGGTCCGCAGTCGGATTATCCAGGCTGTTAAAGTTGCCGAAATCAATCCTGTTCTGTTCATCTTCATCAACGTGGGGTTTGATAAAAACATGGGTTGACCAGTTATCGGCCTTAACGATCATGTTCCTGGTGCTGATCCCGTTTTGTTCCAGCAGCCTGATCATCTTCGTACCGAAGGGGTCATCACCGATAACGCCCAGGGCTCTCACATCTCTTATACCGAGGGCCGCCAGGTTATTGGCAATATTTCCGGCACCGCCAAGGGAATATTCCTGAAACCTGACGGGCTCTGTTGGCCTGCCGGTCTCGAGAGAAATTTCACTTGTTGATTTATCAATAAACCAGTAGGCGTCGAGGCAGAAATCACCTATAACGGCGATCCTGACATCACGTATTTTTTCCAGGAGCTCATTTAGTTCTTCAGACTTCATGTATCAATTTTTTATTTTTCGTAGAAATGGTTCTCTGTCAGGCGGCACAGGATATGCAGCACGGGACGATGCAGCTCCTGAACAGCTGCCGTACCGGTTTCCGGCACGTTGATTAAAATGTCACAGAAGGGCTTCATTTTTCCGCCCTTTTTGCCTGTTAACCCGATAACACTCATGTTCAATGCTTTGGCTGTGATACACGCATTTATCACGTTTGGCGAATTACCCGACGTGCTCATCGCCACCAGTGTATCGCCCGGGTTGCCATAACCGATTATCTGTTGAGCAAAAACCATATCAAAGCCGATATCATTTGCGATTGCCGTGTTCAGAGCGTGTTGGGATGAGAGGCTGATTGCCGGGAGAGCATGTTCAAGCTTTGTTCCCAGTGATTTGCCCCTGTTGCCTGCCAGATCCTCCAGTCTTTGCCTGAGACTTTTGTCAAGAGGTCTTTTTATCTCGAAACTTTTCATCAGTTCCCCTACCGTGTGGTCAGCGTCGGAACTGCTGCCCCCATTTCCGCATAATAATACCTTTCCTCCTGATGAATAGCAATCGATGATGATGCCGGCCGCCTTGTATATCGGGTCAAGAAGGGGCTTTAGCCTTGAAAACCGCTCAATAAGCGTTGCTGAAAATTGATAGCTGTTCATTATAATAATTTTAATCGATGTATAAATTTACTTCTTTTTCGCGGGTTTCCTGTTTGAAAGGAGAATGACCGGGAAAAATTGAATGACCGGTATCTGCCGGACGATGTGAATAAATCATTGACATTATAAAAGCCTCCGGGTCATTTTGCCTCGTGCTGTTTCCCGTATGCATAGGAAGCCTTTTTCGCGAAGCCATGCAGAAGAAGCAGTTTTCCTGATATTCCGGATCAGATGGGGGCTTCCTGCCGGATTTCCCTGAAGTGCCATGCTTCTGAGCCTCAAGGGGCAATATCCGTTTTCCCGGCCTAAGTATAAATACTCATTTTAAAATGGGTTTTAAGCCTCTTTCATCACGCTGTTGAAAAAAATACCTTTGTGTTAATAAATTAACAGAAGCCAGATCCTTCATCATCAGGGGATGAGAAACTATTACGATCTTCTCCGGCAGGACGTCAGGTTCAGGGAGGGCCTTAATGCCTGCATGAACTGCGGTGTCTGCACTGCTATATGCCCTGCTGCCGAATTCTATAACTATGATCCGCGGCAGATTGTCGATACTGTTCAGTCGGGCGACAACAGTGAAATAGAGGATCTCCTGAAATCGGAGACCATATGGTACTGTGGTGAGTGCATGTCGTGCAAGACACGTTGCCCGAGGGGTAACACACCGGCCCTGGTGGTGATGTCGCTCCGGACCCTGTCACAGCAGCTTGGCTTCTTCACCGAATCTGAGAAAGGGCGCCAGCAGTTTGCAATCAAGAGAAGTGTGGGAGAGAATATTTTCAAGTACGGCTACTGTGTGGCAACTTACGCGGTCAGCCCTGAAATGCATGCCGAACAGGGTCCTATATGGAAGTACATCCTGGAAAACACCCATGACATTTATGAGCGGCTTGGCGGCCAGATCAATGAGCTGGGAGCCGGACCGCTGAGGAGAATCCCGGACGATGCTAAGGAAGAACTGAGAAAGATCTTTGATGTTACGGGCGGGACGGAATTATTCAACACCATAGAGGAACATTCCAGGAAAAAAGCCTCAGACCTGGGCTTGCAGTTCGACGATGAAGGGATCGATAATGAGTATTTCATAGAGGTTTACACGGCAAATAATAAAAATCATACAACCCCATAATTCTGACAGTAATGGAGAGCGAGGGCAGTGAAAGGATCTGGTCTGACTATCAGAAAGAGATAGCGGATGACCACTTTTTCTACGTCAGGTCATGCATCAGGCAGAGTTTCTTCCCGGGATCGGAGAAGTTTTTTCTCGATTTCCTGCGCGACAAGCTTGGAAAGGATGTCTTTGAGAATCCTTCCCACACAACCTGCACCGGGATCGGATATCATGCCGACATTGTGCCCTTTCAGACGATTATGACGGTCATAGCACGGCACTATGCACTCATGAAGGAGGCCGGTTACAAAAACATCGCCATTTCATGCGTGACATCATTTGGAATATATGCCGAGATACTTGAAACCTGGAAACATTTTCCGGAGGAGCTTGAAAAAACCAGGGAATATCTTTATAAAGCAACCGGCAGGGAGTTTGATCTGCCGGAGAACATAGCCCATACAAGCGATATCATTTACAAATTCAGGAATGAGATTGCGGCAAATGCAAAATATCTCCTTGTGAACAGGCAGACGGGTGAACCCCTGAAAGTCGTGGAACATATTGGCTGCCATTATGCAAAGATATTCCCCAAGTACGGGGTGGGAGGCGCCGAATTCCCGAAAGTTCTCAGCGGGATGATTGAAGCCTGGGGCGGTGAGGTGGTTGACTACCCGGAACGACGCCATTGCTGCGGATTCGGATTTAGGCAATATCTTGTACAGGCAAACCGGGGTTATTCCCTTTCCAATACCGCAAAGAAGTTTTCCTCGATGAAACCTTTCAAGCCCGACCTGGTTCTTACTAACTGTCCCGGATGCACCATGTTCATGGACAAATGGCAATACACCATAAAGGAAATGGACGGCACAACCTTCGGTGTCAACGGGGAATCCATTCCCGTGCTGACATACGAGGAGCTTGCGGGGCTGGTTCTGGGATACAATCCCTGGGACCTGGGTCTCCAGTATCACATGGTGCAGTCGGAACCTCTGCTGAGAAAAATGGGAATAGAATACGATATCCGCGATAAATATTCGACCAGGGACGGCAAACAGATGCCCGTTCCTGAAAACCTTATCAATGCCTGAAATGAGTGCCCACGTTGTTGTTGCAGGCGGCGGAGCGGCGGGGATTGAGGCTGCGGGAATGCTTGCAAGATCGGGGATCCGGGTGACACTCATTGAAAAGGAAACAGAACCCGGGGGCCATCTGAAAGGATGGTATCACCTGTTCCCCGACCGTCGCGACAGCAGGGAAGTCATCAGCTATCTCAGCCGCCTTATCAGTCACGAGAACATTGATTTTATTCCCGGAGAAACCGTTGCAAAGATCGACAGGAAAGGCCTATCCTTCAGTGTGACAACCGGAAAGGGTGGATCATTCACTGCAGATGCTGTTCTTATTGCCACGGGGTTTGATATGTTCCGGTGTGAGAGAAAAGAGGAGTACGGTTACGGGATCTATGACAATGTTATAACCTCTGCCGAGCTTGAGGTCATGTTCAGGAACGGAGAGATAAAAACGGTCGGCGGAATAGTTCCGTCAAAATTAGGAATGATCCACTGCGTGGGTTCACGCGACGAAAAAGTCGGAAACCTTTATTGCTCCAAGCTGTGCTGCGTCACAGCCGTAAAGCAGGCCATGGAAATAAAGGAATATATCAGTGATGCCAGAATATTCTGCTTTTACATGGACATGAGAATGGGAGGGGCCATGTATGAAGAGCTCTACCGTGAGGCACAGGAGAAATACGGTATAAACTTTATCAGGGGAAAGGTGTCAGAGGTAAGTGTCAGTATTGATAACAGGCTTATTGTAAAGTCGGAAGATACACTTGCCGGAAGACCGCTGAAAATGGAAGTCGACATGCTGGTACTCATGGCAGGCATGGAGATATCGGACGGAGGCAAAAAGCTGGCTCTTGCATCGGGACTTAAAACAGGGGAAAACAGGTTCCTTGCATCTGCCGACAACCATTACGGGAGCAACAGGAGCCATATAAGCGGAATTTTCTATGCTGGCACCTGCACCGCACCGATGAATGTGACGGACACGATCTCGCACGCAAGGGGAGCAGCTGCTGAGATAATCGATTACCTCAGGAATACAGGGAGACATAATGGATAAATTCGGATTTTCATTGTCACGGGCAAGGGTTATCGATTACGATAAAAACGACAGGAGGATCGCTGAATATATATATGAGCACGAACCGAGCTTCAGGCTTTGCATTGAATGCGGTGCGTGCGCCGCAACATGTACGGCTGGCAATTTTACAGAATTCAGCCTCAGGGAGTTCAATGTACTTTTAAAGCGCGGTGAGAATGACAAGGTAAGGGCCAGGCTGAAAAAATGCATGTTTTGCGGCAAATGCATTCTTGCCTGCCCTCGCGGTGTAAACACCAGGAATGTTATTTTCCTTGCACGACAGGCTTTCAGGATCTTTGACGGAAATGAAACTTGAACCTTTTATAATACCCTTCAATATAGGATTGTACTTCATCCTGCTGTATGCGGTGGCGAGAAGTGTGATCTGGTACCGTGATCTGTCACGTCCCGACAAGTTGAGATTGCAGAGAGGATTCTTCGGAAGGGCATTCGGGCAAAGCCTGAGGGAAATCTTCATGGAAAGCCTCATACACAGGAAGATCCTCAAAACGAATTTCCGCCTCGGATATATGCACATGAGCCTGGCCTTCGGCTGGTTCCTGCTCATACTGTTCGGTACCATTGAAGCCGACATTTTCGGTCAAAAGCACCTCAATCCGCCCTACAAAGCGATCTTTTTCAGGTTCTTCAATCCCGCTCACGGAAAAACACCTTTTGAATCATTCTATGCGTTCCTGATGGACCTCATTCTTGCCTTTATCCTGTCGGGTCTGCTTCTTGCAATATTCAAGAGGTTCTGGCCGGGTACGGTCGGGATGAAAAAAACCACCAGGCACCGCCTGCCCGACAAGGTGGCACTGGCTTCATTATGGCTCATTTTTCCGAGCCGTCTTATTGCCGAAAGCCTGACAAGCGGCGCATATGGAACGGGAAGCTTTCTGACCGGTACCCTGGGGGCTCAACTTGCATCCTTCCTTCCTGCCAGTGAACTGGCATACCCCTTCTGGTGGCTGTACTCCCTGTCTCTCGGAACATTCTTTATACTGCTCCCGCTTACCCGGTACATGCATATTCCCACGGAGCTCTTTCTTATCTTCATGAGAAATTCAGGGATAAGGACAGGCGACAAGGCAGGAACATTCTCTGACGTGGAAGTGCATTCATGCTCTTCCTGCGGGATATGCATCGACGCGTGCCAGATGAGCTTCTCGGCAGGAATCAACGATATGCAGTCAGTTTACCTGCTGAAGGCCATCCGGAATAATGATAAAACAAATTATACTGCCTTCAATTGCCTTTTGTGCGGACGCTGCGATGTTAAATGTCCTGTAGGTATCGAGTTGTCGCCTGTAAGAATGATACAGAGGAGGGCAGGAGATCCGGTTAAGGAACGGCAAAGCCTTTTTAAGGCCTATTTCCCCGACCGGAAAAAAAATACCCGGCCCAGACCCGTCAGTACACCTTCATATGACTACCTTCCGTCCGGAAGCAAGGCAAAAGCAAGTGTATTGTATTTTGCAGGATGCATGACGCATCTTACCCCTGCGATAAAAAATGCAATGACCAGGATCCTTGATGCCAGCGGACTGGAATGGCTGTTTATGGACGAGCATGCCGGCGCCTGTTGCGGACGCCCCCTGATGCTGGCCGGTCAGGACAGGGAAGCCAGGGAACTTATTAATTACAATTCGCAGATAATCCTCGATGCCGGGGCAGATATCCTTGTCACCTCATGCCCGATATGCTTCAAGGTTTTCAGGGAAAGTTACTATCTGGATGCAGAAGTGATGCACCATTCCCAGTTCATCAGTAAAATTATTGATGAAGACCTGGTAAGAATGAACTTCCTTCATAATCGCGTAACATACCATACACCCTGCGACCTTGGAAGAAATTCCGGCGTATATGAGGAACCGAAGCAGGTGCTGATGCATCTGGCCAGGCTTGAAATGACCGGTTATGATGATGAGAATGCACTTTGCTGCGGAGGAAGCCTCGGAAACATAATGCTCAGCCAGGAAAAAAGGAAAAGCATTGCTGCCGATGCCGCTAAAATCCTTACAGCATCTGATCCCGATTTTCTTGTCACTTCCTGCCCCCTGTGCAAAAAAACTCTGGCAAATGCAACTTCAACAAAAGTAGTTGATATTGCCGAACTGGCTGAAATGGCGCTTATTAACGAACCTGTTGAAAAAAAATCCATACCCGGATATGTTAAAATGCATGAACCATCCAGATTTCAGCACGGTTTTTGAACAATAATAATCTGACAACTGTTGAAAAGAAGTAATTGCATTTAGTCAAAAACTAAATGAATTTTACGTTATTTGTTTTTTATTTAATTTTGCCGAGTTGAAATCTGAATTAAACGGTATTAGTTGGAATCGTAATAAGGGGAAAAAATGAAAAGCAGAATTATCGTTTCTGTTACTATTGGTTGCATGTTTCTGTGGTCGTGTGGAAATAAATCCCGATCAATTGATCAGGCCAATGAAGGAAATACCGTAATCCAGCAGGAAGACGGCTCCCTTGTTCTCAACATTGACAAGGCTGCCTGTTATAATGACATATCCAATCCTGCAAGCAACACCGCTGAATGGAAAGTTGTTATTGCAAAACCCGGACGTTTCAAGGTCTGGCTTACAAGCGCGACCAGGGACACAACCGATCTCAGTTATGTGAACTCGGTCAAGGTGACTTTTCTTGACAGTTTCCTTGAGGTTGACCCTGTTTGTGATAAGGTTGTAAAAAATTCGGAGGATATATCCTATCCCTATTACAGGGCTGATTCCTACCTGGGGTCATTTTATGTTCTGGAGGCGGGAGCTTACAATTTGCAGGTGATAAGCGAGAAAGTTCTTCCCCGTGAAGCCATGAACCAGCATTCAGGCTTCACTGAAGACACCCGGCTGATGTCACTGCTTCTGACACCTATGACCCGCTGAGCGTTTTTTCGATCCACTTCCTGGCGTTTATGAATGCCTTTATCCAGGGTGTCACATCATCCTGTTTTCTTTCATTCGGATAATACGGACACTGCCACGGAAAGAAGGCTCTCTCCGGATGCGGCATCATTATAAGATGCCTTCCGTCATCTGAACACAGTCCCGCCACATCATATGCGGAACCGTTAGGATTGGCAGGATAGGTGCTGCTGCTGTATTTGAGTGCAATATGATATTTTTCTTCGGGATAAGGCAAACTGAACCTTCCCTCCCCGTGTGCAACCCAGACGCCGAGTTCCATGCCCGACATATTTCCCAGCATGACCGACCTGTTTTCCGGGATCTTCACTGAGATAAATCCCGACTCGAATTTACCGGAACTGTTTGGAAGCAGCTCCGGCCTTTGTTCATGCCCAGGATAAATGAGGCCTAGTTCGGTCATTAGCTGACAGCCGTTGCAGACGCCGAGCGAGAGGGTGTCAGGCCTGCTGAAGAATGTTGAAAGCGCCTTCCCTGCTGCTTCATTGTACCTGAATGCACCGGCCCAGCCCTTTGCTGATCCAAGAACATCGGAATTGGAGAATCCCCCGGCAAAAACGATCATGTTCAGATCGTCGAGAGTCTCCCGGCCCGTCATCAGATCAGTCATATGCACATCCCTGACATCGAAACCTGCGAGCCAGAGGGCATAAGCCATCTCCCTGTCGCCGTTCACTCCCTTCTCGCGTATGATGGCAGCCTTTGTTCCCGACTTTCTCTGCCTGTCAGGAGTGATTCCCAGCGAGCTGAAGGTGCCGCTGAAACTGCCCAGGTTGAACCGGAGAATGTGGTTCCTGTAATTGATGAATCTTTCGAGAGCCGCCCTGGGACCGCACTGCTTTCTGTCAAAGAGATAGGAGGTACGGAACCATCTGTGCCTGAGGGGATCAATTTCAAATCTCAGCGTCTCGCCGTGATTGACGATACTAATTGTTCTGTCGCTGACCGGATGGCCGATGGTGAAATAGGATATGCCATGCTCAAGAAGGATTTCGGAAATCTCGTTTTCGTCGGCCACCTGGATAATTATTCCCGGGTTCTGGCTCAGCAGTATCTTTACAGTGTCGGGTTCATTGAGGGCAGTCAGATTTGCCGCAATGCCGCCGGAGATATTGGAAAAGCACATCTCCAGTAACGTTGTTATCATTCCGCCTGCAGATATATCATGTCCTGCGAGTATCCTGCCTTTTTTGATCAGTCCCTGGATAGTATTGAAAACCCTGGCAAAATAGCCGGCATCCCTCACCGTCGGAGCATCATCCCCTACACGGTTCAGCACCTGTGCGAGACTGCTTCCGCCAATCCTGAACTCATCCCTGCTCATATCAATGTAAAGTAGACTGGTAAAGGGATCGTCGACTATCACGGGTTCAACAATTCTCCGGATGTCATTAACCTCTCCCGCAGCAGTGATTATTACCGTTCCCGGTGACATTACCACAATGTCGCTGTATTTCTGAGTCATGGAAAGGCTGTCCTTACCGGTCGGAATATTTATTCCGAGTTCAATGGCAAACCGGCTGGCAGCCTGTACCGCTGAATACAGCCTGGCATCTTCTCCCGGATTTTTGCAGGGCCACATCCAGTTTGCCGAAAGGGATACACTTTTCAGGTTGTCGGTAAGGGGAGCCCATATAATATTGGTAAGAGCTTCTGCGATAGACAGCACTGATCCGGCTGCGGGATCAATAAGCGCGGCGGCAGGGGCATGCCCCAGTGATGTGGCAAAACCGGAACGGCCACGATAATCCAGTGCTATTGCCCCGAGATTGTTCAGGGGCAGCTGCAGCGGCCCGGCACACTGCTGTTTTGCAATACGGCCGGTTACCGACCTGTCCACCTTGTTGGTGAGCCAGTCCTTGCAGGCAACCTCTTCAAGCTGCAGTACCAGTTCCACATACTCATGTATACGGTTCCTGTCGTATTCAACCCTCTCAAAGGCTTTTCCGGAAGGACTGCTGCCCGTTATAATTGTCCTTGGCGGATCACCGAACAATGCCTCAACGGAAAGATCAATGGGTTTTTCGCCGGTTATGCTGTTCTCAAAAACCAGCCTGTGATCGCCGGTTATCTCCCCTATGAAATATAACGGTGCTTTTTCCCTTTCGGAAATATTTACCAATTTGTCTGCATTGGCCCGACTGATTATCAAACCCATTCGTTCCTGCGACTCGTTCCCTATAATCTCCCGTGCCGACAGTGTTGGATCGCCGACAGGCAGCCTGCTGATGTCTATTCTCCCGCCGGTTGCTTCCACCAGTTCGGCCAGGCTGTTGAGATGGCCGCCTGCCCCGTGATCATGAATGGAAATGACAGGATTGTCGTCCGATTCGCACAGGGCCCTTATTGCATTGTAAACCCTTTTCTGCATTTCGGGGTTTGCCCTTTGTACGGCATTGAGCTCGATGGAACTGTCGAATTCCCCGGTATCGACTGACGATACGGCTCCTCCTCCCATTCCTATCCTGTAGTTGTCTCCGCCCAGCATGACGATAAGATCTCCTTTCCCGGGAACACCTTTTTCACTCTGGCTGCTTTTCCCGTTCCCGATTCCCCCTGCAAGCATGATGACCTTATCATAACCCCATACCTGCATGTTTTCGGAATGTTCAAAAGTAAAAAGCGATCCGCAGATAAGAGGCTGGCCGAACTTATTACCGAAATCGCTTGCCCCGTTTGAGGCCTTGGTGAGAATGTCGGCCGGGGAATGATAGAGCCAGGGCCTTTCCTTAATGGCTTTTTCCCATGGCTGCCCTCCTTCGATCCGGGGATATGAAGTCATGTAGACCGCGATCCCGGCTTCAGGAAAGGCACCCCTGCCTCCGGCCATGCGGTCGCGGATCTCACCCCCCGATCCTGTGGAAGCACCATAGAAGGGCTCAACGGTGGTGGGGAAGTTATGGGTTTCGGCCTTTAGCGAAAGAACTGATTCATATTTCTTTACAGTATAATAATCAGGCCTGTCGTGGGTGGCAGGTGCAAACTGCTCCACAACCGGACCCTTCAGAAAGGCACAGTTGTCCTTATAGGCAGAAACCACCCTGTTGCGGTTGAAATGAGTGGTATTCTTTATAAGCTGGAATAGTGTCGAATCTTTCTCTTCCCCGTCGATAATGAAAATTCCATTGAAGATCTTATGCCTGCAATGCTCCGAATTTATCTGTGAAAAACCGAAAACCTCACTGTCGGTAAGGGGTCTGGATATTTTCCTGGACAGCTTCTCAAGGTAAAGAATTTCCTCATTGCTGAGGGCAAGACCTTCCTTTTCATTATACCCCCTGATGTCAATAACAGGCATGATTTTTTCCGGATCCCTGATGACCGTGAAAATTTCCTGGTCAGGATCCCTGTATAATGCCTGCAGCATGGGATCATATTCCGGTTTCCTCTCACGCGTGGGAATGAATTCCTCGATCCTTTTTATTCCCACTATGCCCATGTTCTGTGTTATCTCCACAGCAGTTGTGCTCCACGGTGTGATCATCTCCCTCCGGGGTCCGGTATACACGCCCTCCAACCTGTCATCATCAAGCATAGTGGCATTTCCGAACAGCCAGGCCAGTTTCTCACTGTCAGAATCGGTTAACCTGACATCACTTTGCACGGCAATAATGGCTCCTGAATTTTTTCTGAAAAAACGGATCATGGGATGGTTATTAAAAGTTAAGGGATCAAAGGACGATTGAAAATTGAACTGGCAAATATAATATTATTTTTTCAGGCCGCTGCGGTCAAGAAAAGATTCAATTGAAGGTTCCTTACCCCTGAATCTTATATACAGATCTATTGGCTTGTCGCTGCCTCCCCTTTCAAGGATATTTTTCCGGAATGAGCCGGAGATAGTTTTGTTGAACAGGCCCGATTCGCGGAAAAAATAGAATGCATCAGCATCAAGCACCTCAGCCCACTTGTAACCGTAATAGCCTGCCGCATATTCACCTCCGAAAAGATGGGTGAAAGAGCAGCTCATATTGGTTCCCCCGACCGGCCGGAGTATTTCCGTTGCCGTCATGGTTTCCCTTTCAAACTCATCAACTGACTTGCTGACGGGCTCGCTAACCGTGTGCCATGCCATGTCGAGAAAACCGAATCCCAGCTGCCTGTTGCATGCATATCCTTCATTGAATACTGCGGTTTCCCGTATCTTTTCTATAAGCTCTCCGGGAAGCTTTTCACCGGTTTCATAATGAACGGCCCACGTGTCGAGCCATTCTTTCTCATACGCCCAGTTTTCCATAAACTGCGACGGCAATTCGACAAAATCGTGGGCGACATTGGTCCCGGCAAGGCTTTCATATGTGCAATCCGACAAGATCCCATGAAGGGCATGGCCAAACTCATGAAGATAGGTTGTGAGCTCATTGAATGCCAGGAGCGAAGGCTTTGCCGGTCCCGGCCTTGTAAAGTTCATCACAATGGAAACATGCGGGATGATCCTTTTCCCGTTTTCCGACCTCTGGTTCCTGAATGATGTCATCCAGGCCCCTCCGTGCTTGCCTTTTCTGGGATGATGATCCAGATAGAGAATTGCAAGGATCTTTCCGTCATCGTCATGAACCTCCCAGGCACTGACTTCCCCGTGATAGACGGGGATATCAGTGTTCTGCACAAACTGCAGCCCGAACAGGCCGGACGCAAGACCGAAAATAGCATCCCTTACAGATTCGAGACGGAAATACGGTTTCAGGATCTCGTCGTCTATATTGTACCTTGCCCTTTTCAGCTTCTCTGAATAGTACGGCCAGTCCCATCGCTCGAGCGGGTATTTCAATCCCTGTTCAATGGCAAATGATTTAAGATTCTCATAATCCCTGAGAGCTGCATCGCGCGAGGCCTTATTGAGCCTTTCAAGGAAAGCATTTACCTTTTCGGGACTGTCTGCCATACGGTCGGTGAGGGCCATGTGTGCATAGCTTTGAAAACCGAGCAGTTTTGCTTTTTCAAGCCTTAGATTTACAATTCTCAGAACAAGGCCGCTGTTATCTTTTTCATCGTCGTGAAAGCACCTGGATCCGTAAGCCCGGAACATTTTCTCCCTGAGATCCCGGTTGGCGGCAAATTGCATGAAGGGTATGTAGCTTGGCTGATTCAGTGTGAATACCCATCCTGTTTTTTCTTTCTTTTCCGCTTCTGCCGATGCCATGGCCACAATATCAGGCGGCAGGCCGGCAAGATCCTTTTCATCCGTAATATGCAGCCTGAATGAGTTTGTCTGGTGAAGCACATTGGCTTCGAACCTGAGGGTTAGTTCCGCCAGTTCTTCGGAGATTTCCCTGAACCGCTTCCGGTGCTCAGGATCAAGACCGGCCCCGCCGAGAATAAAATTCCGGTGTACTTTTTCAAGCAGCATCATCTGTTCGGTATCCAGCCCTGATTCCCCCTTTGATTCGTACAGTGCATGTATCCTCTCAAACAGCTTACCGTTCATGGTTACATCATTGGAAAACCGCACCAGCATGGGCGATATTTCCTGTGCTGCATTCTGCAGTTCATCTGATGTTTCGGCGCTGTTAAGGCTGAACAGCAGGGAAGATATCCTGGAGAGTTTTTCCCCTGTCCTTTCAAGGGCCCCGACAGTATTTTCAAATGCAGGCTTCCCGGGATTGTCCGCGATGGCCTCCACCTCGGAAAGTGCTGCTTTTATGGCCTCTTCGGCTGCAGGTTTGAAATGAGAGACTTCAATAAGGTGAAAGGGAGGTGTTTCATAGGGTGTGGACCATTTATCCAGAAGAGGATTTTTCATATTCGGGTAATTGGCTGCATTATCAATATCCGTCACCGTCAGGGTCGTCGTCGTCATCGTCGTAGCCGGTTGCTCCTGCATATTTCCGGGGATAGGGAGCGTTCCCCCTGGCAGCAAACCATAATATCCTGTTAAGCAGGTCATCATTTCCCGAGTCAACGCCTGCGAACTCGGGAAGCATGCTCTTCCTTGCAAAATGGAGCGCCCTGCCTGAGAGCGATGACAGCGGTTTATTCATCTCATCAAGCGGAATATTATTTGGAAGAGCAGTGTAGGGTGTAAGGTCGGGTTCGCTGCCAAAACAATCAGTCATCGGATAAGCAATGGCATCCTGAATATTCATCGGCGGAAGGCCGAGTATCTGTTCAATTGTCCTTATCATTGACGGCTGGCTGTAATATGTATGGATCGTGGTCCTGAGCCGGGAGTAGGGGCTGATCACAAGTCCGACTGTCCGGTATGCGGAAATATGATCCCAGCCTCCCTGGGAATCATCTTCTGTTACAAAAATAACAGTGCTTTCCCAGAATCTGCTTTTGGTGACAGCTTCTACTATCTGTCCGAGGGCAAGGTCGTTGTCGGCAATCATGGCTCTCGGGGTGGGATGTCCGGGTCTCAGCCCGGCAGTATGGTCATTGGGAAGGGCCATGATCATCAGTTCGGGCAGCTGGTCGCCTTCCATGGCTTCATATTCCTTCAGTTCCCTGATAAAATCAGCAGCTCTCATCACATCAGGAAATTCATGATTACCGTACGAGGGGTAAGTGGGGCTGAGAAGGCTTTTTACAGGTTCAATTGTGGTATAATTTGTAAATTCCACTTTTTCTCCCCTGAGGAATTTATTATATATCTCTGTCCATCCGGGACTGGTATTGTTTTCAAATACGGGATATGAGGCTTCGCCGTATATTCTCACCTTTTTCCCGCGGTTCACCCCGTTATCCCACAGGAAGCCGCTTGGAGAATATACCAGTGCATCGTCCTGGACGTGCGGATAGCTTCTGAACCAGGCCCGCATATTCTTTTCTATGTAATCCGTCACAATTGCCGCATCTGTCCACTGATGTCCCTCCGCCGAGCATTTCCCCGACACATTGAAATTATCGAGAAGAAGGAATTCCCTGGCGAGCTTGTGGGTATTGGGAGTGATCAGTTCTCCGTAAGTGCAGAGGCTCGGATCACCGCGTCCTTCCTTCATGTCGCCCAGGATCTGGTCGTAAGTGCGGTTTTCCTTGATGATGTAAAGCACATGCCTGAACAGGGAGGGTTCCCCGATCCTTTCGGGCACGGGTTTTGGAGCGACCCCGCTTCTGGGTTCCTCCCTGGCAGTTGTGGCACGTGCCAGGTTGTTCACTGCAATAACAGTATCGGTATAGGCAGCAAGATCCCTGCTTCCCGGGGCCGGAAAAACAGAAATCGATGCTAGCAGATGATGGGAGTTGTATATAAGATTCTCACCGGCAGGATTTTTAATGCCTACATGGACTCCGTCAGATTCCAGATTGGCCACATAAACCGATCCTGAAGGTGTGATGCAGATTCCCGATGGATAGGCCCCTGTGGGGATAAATCCTGTTACAGTACTTTCCCTGCCGCCCTGCCTGTTACCGGCCTTTTTGCCGAGCGAAATCACAGCCAGAGCATTGTCCATTCCGTTTGCAACATAAAGGGTCTGTTCATCGGGTGAAAGGCATATGCCGTTTGGGGAATCGCCAAAATACGGATTGATGTCGGGCTGAAGCCTGACGCTGATTGTTTCTGTAACCACGTCCCTTGATGTATTTATTACCGACACATTATCGCTGTTGGAGTTGGTTACATAGATGTACCTGCCCTTTCTGCCGCTGATTATTCCGTTGGGGTGGAGCCCTACAATTATATCTTTCAGGAAAGTTCCCGTTTCAGCATCAAATACTGCGACGCTTCCTTCGCGTGTGGAGCCGCCGGCCTTGTTGTCAACCCTTGCAAGGCCCCACGGAACCCCGGCTACAGCCTTGTCCCTGTCGGTTGGAAAGCGTCCTGCCCAGTTGGTTACATATACCTTTCCGGCTGCTGCTGCAATCCCGTACGGAGCGACCCCGGGGAAAGTATACCACACCGTGTCGCCTGTGATGAAATCCTGTTTGACCAGAGTATTGTTTCCGTTCAGGACAACATAAAGATATTTGTTGCCGGCCTCCCTGGTGATAAGTATCTCGTTGGGCAGTGCAATAGCTGCCGGCGGCATGGTCTTGTATTCAATAAGGCGGGAGAATTCAGCCTTTTCACCGTTCCAGGTTGCAGAGGCCACAAATGACCTGTTATCTGCACCGACCACGCTCCAGTAAACATGCATCCCCGACGCATCTTCATCCCATTTCAGGCCGGAATATGTGTTCATTCCGCCCCTCAGGAGGGGATGCTCATTGTTGACAAGGCTGTATCTGACCTTATTGTCCGCAGTGCTTATGAAAACTATGCTGTAGCGTTCCATTACCGCCACATACCGGGCATCGGGTGAAAGGGCAACGTCCATGGCATGGTTCTCAAGCGCTTCATTTCCGAAAACAACCTGCAGCCCGGCAGGTTGTATAAAGCGGTTGTATGAATGCTGAATTCTTTCCCTGATACCTTCACTGACTGTTTCTTGAAGAACCTGGGCTTTTAATGAACTGACAGTGAACACTGCTGCCAGTAATACCAATGATATGCATTTCATGATTGCAACAGTTAAGTGAACCGGGTCCCGATGCGTTGCCTAATACTCACAGCCAGAATGCAGTGAAAAATGCATCAACGCAAAACAGGGATGTTTACATGACATCCCTGCAAATATATGAATTCAGAATGTTAACGGAAAAAATAATTTCCTTCAGAAGGGAAGATCATCGAGCTGATCATCACCTGGAAATGATTCGTCGGTTATGTGCGGCGGAAATTCCTGTTCTGTATCCTCGGTCCTGATCCTTTCAATCTTCCATGCATCGAGATTGGTGAAGTAACTCACCTTTCCTTCGCGTTCCCATTTGTTTCCCCTCAGGTTAAAGGTTACCTTCACTTCGGCATTAAGGAAGGATTCATTTATAAGATCGCATTTATCCTGAATAAGCTGGAACTTGATATAATCGATGAACAGGCCTGCCCCTCCCGCCTCCTTCTTTTCAATGACAAACTCGCGTTTCCGGAATTTGTCGCTCACCTGGTTGACGGGGGCTATATCAATAACCCTGCCGGAAATTTCAAACGCCATATCACTCTCCGAGTATTACTATTTTGTCAATCCTGTCGCCCTGCTGAATCAGGTCAATTACATCAAGGCCCTCCGTTACTTTTCCGAAACATGTATGCTGCCGGTCGAGATGCCTGGTGTTTGCCCTGTTGCGGCATATGAAGAATTGCGATCCACCGGTATCTCTGCCCGCATGGGCCATTGACAACACACCCCTGTCGTGGTACTGGTTGGCACCGGTGAGTTCACACCTGATGGTGTATCCCGGTCCGCCTGTACCTGTCCTGGGATCGCCCGGATCCTTCGAATACGGGCAGCCTCCCTGGATAACAAATCCGGGTATGACCCTGTGAAAGGCGAGGCCGTCATAAAATCCTTCCCGTGCGAGCTTAACAAAATTACTGACGGTTGCGGGCGCATCATCCTCGAAAAAGTCGACATGCATCACACCCCTTGCAGTATGTATTTCAGCCTTTTTCATTCTAGTGAACGATTTCGAGAAGTTCCACTTCAAAAATAAGGGTTGAATAGGGCATTATTATATCACCGGCCCCGCGGGCTCCATAGGCAAGGTTTTCCGGAATGAAAAGCCTGAATTTTGAACCGACGGGCATTAACTGCAAGGCTTCAGTCCAGCCGGGAATCACCCCGGTGACCGGAAACTGTGCCGGCTCATTCCTCTTGACGGAGGAATCAAATTCTTTCCCGTCAATAAGGGTGCCTACATAATGAACCTTGACCTGGCTGTCCCTTGTAGGCTTCTCACCGGTACCCATCCTGATGACCTCGTATTGAAGACCCGAAGGAGTAACAATTATTCCCGGCTTTGTCTTGTTATTTTCCAGAAAGGCTACATTTTGATCAATATGGTCCTTGTACAAAACCTTGTTGGCTGCAGCTTGCTTTTCAGCTTTCTGATTTTCACGATCGCTGATGAACGACATGATGAAACTTCTTGCGGCATCGTCACTCATCACCGGCCTTCCCTTTTCCCCGTCGAGCATCGCCTTTGCAACAAGCCTGGGCTCCAGGTTCAGGCTGTCATTTTTCAGGGCATTGTAGTTAACAATACCGAAAGCGTATGAAAGCGAATCGGTTCTGTTTTTCATTTTAGCATTCGATATTGCATTTTTTGCACACGAGCCTGACATCAGGGCAACCATGATGGCCGCGACGATCAATCCATTGATTTTCATTTGAAGTAGTTTTGGTTAAAATTTTGGCAAAGATAATATTTTGACTGCACGAACAAAGTAAATGGGTCTTTTTTTCAGGATTTAAATGCTCTTAGAATATGGCGCTTGCCTGCCGGGCCGGGGAGTAATGTAACCCGAAATCCGTTTGCCCTGAGAGCTCTCTTTATCTCACCTTTTACCGAATATGTCATAAAGATACCTCCTGGCACCGTTATCCGTGAAATCTTCCTGAAAAGTTCGGGTGCCCATATATCCGGCTGTCTGCCTGGACTGAAGGCATCAAAAAAGATAAGATCATAAAACCCTTCCAGGTCATCAGTGATCAGGTCACCACAGATCTTATGAAGGATGAAGTTTTTGGTTATTTCCTCCGGCCGGTTCCATTCACAGGAGTGAATCAGTTCAAACCAGTGCTTTGCCTCTTCACCAAGCATAGCAGTATGGTTAAGTGAGGTGATGATTCTTTCGGGGAGAGGATACTTCTCAATCGATGTGTAAAATACCGTTCTTCTGCCGGCTTCTGCACTGATGCAGGCCAGAAGGGCATTCAGACCCGTTCCGAATCCGGCCTCGAAGATCCTGAGCGGATTTGCTGATGAAAATTCCTGCCCGCATTTAATAAACACATATTCTGACTCCTGAATGGCGCCGTGGATGGAATGGTAATATTCATCAATTTCCGGAACATAAAGAGTATGCGATCCGTCTCCGGTTTTTGCAATGATATATTGCATAATCTGAATGATCTTAGTGAATACTGATGCTGATAAAAGGGTTTGGCATGGAATGCGGAAAAGAAGTGACAATCATTCAGCGGTAACCGCTCAGTATTCCATTACCAGTCGGAATCATACCAGGATCTGACGTCGGTTACCATCATACCGGCGTTTTGCGCAGCTTCAATGCCAAGTTCGCCATCTTCGAAAACTTCAATGAAAGGCGGATCAACATGCATAAGCTCCGCACATCTCAGGAATGTTTCAGGATGGGGTTTGAATGAACTCACATCGTTTGCGGTGATGATTATTTCGAAAAAATGTCTCAGTCCGGTTATTTCCAGTGTCTTCTCAACTGCCTCCCTGTGACCTCCCGTTCCTACAGCCATGGGCAGGATCCCATGATATTTCCTTACGATATCCGTAACAGGTTCAATGGGTTTTATAAGATGCTGGAGACGGAGAAATTCCTTCATTTTTTCGTTCACTATGCTGTCGATGGATACACTGCCGTTGAGTCCGCAGCTTCTGATCACTTCTTCTGCAATTATCCAGCCTGGGCTGCCGGTATGCCTTCGCAGGAATTTATTGTCAATATGGGCTCCGTACCTGGCACAGGCCCTTTGCCAGGCCCTGAAATGGTACGGCATGGTGTCGGCAAGGGTTCCGTCGAGATCAAAGATCAATCCTTTTACACCCGGTTTGATATCGTACTTCATGGGAAGCTTGTTAATGGAGGTGCAAAAATAGTGAAAAAAATGACATGATCAGGGTTCCCTGCATTCTAGAAGCAGGGTGGCAATTATTGTTTCCCGTTTATCGAAAAGCCTGTAGAATCCGTCGAGGTATCTGATTATTTCCCTTTTTGACCTGTCGCTCAGATAGGCGAAATCATTTACTGTCCGGTAAAACTCGTCCTTTCTGGCGATAAATTCATCCAGTGCATTCCTGAATTCTTCCCTGCTCCTGCATGAGCCAAGATATAACCTTTCCTTCACCGATTTGATTGGCAGTGTTTCAAAGGGAACCGCATATTCAGCATTAATCAGTCCGGAGTAGTCAAAATCGTAGGGAACGATCATTGCCAGTTCCGGCTGTTCCGAGAATGGCTGCTGAAACAGGTGGACATTGTGCATGTTAGGGATCGACCAGTCGGTGTTCCCTATCATATAGTTGAAGATCGCACATCTGTCCAGCATCTCCGGCTTGATAAAACTTCTTGACAGTTTGACATTCTTAAGTTCAAAGGAACCGGTTCTTTTCTCAAATACCCTGACAGGCTCAATAGCAAACCCATATTGTTTCAATGGTTTGCCGGGCTTTGCGGTGTTGTACAGGTTTATCCTGAAAAGACGTACCCTCAGACTGTTTTCGGTAAGGACGTTATATAGCTTGTAGATCAGGTATTCCCTGAGTACATAATCCTCATATCCCAGTTTGCAGTAGGGTACAACCTTGAGCTTGTTTATACCAACGAATTTCCCGTCCTTTGAGTCTTTCATCCTGAAATTCAAGAAAAACGGAGGAAAGTCACATATTTTCCTTCGGATCTCGCCCCTGGCCCGGATCTTTATTTTTTTACTGACTGAATCATTTTCATCGGTATAATATGTGAGAACGGCATTAAGATATGTGGTGTCGGACCTTTTCCTCTTATATTGGCTTATATCGAACCTGAGTGAGATATCCAGCGGCTTATCCGAGTCAAAAAGCCTGACACTGACATCCTGCGTATCGCTGACGGCTGCCTGAAAGATCAGGGAATCGCTCTGGCCTGAAAGAGGCTGAACAAGAAAAATGGCAGGAAAAAGCAGGGCTAAAATGAATTTTTTCATACAGGTAAGATTGGGTTAGCGGAAAGTAATACAGCTGATGATTTTAAACCAAGATAAACAAAACAGGAAATCCGGGACAGCATGTTTTTAACATTATGCTGTATTATTCAACAACATGTTGCACGCAGCCGGCCAGGTATCCGGATGCGGCATATGGTTGTGACCGGTAGAATGGTTATTTCCTGTTCAGTGCCAGGAAATCCATGACCTGGCGGTATACATTATCAGCTGTAAAGCCAAGCTTTTCGTCCAGTACCTTGTAAGGAGCGGAGAAGCCGAAACTGCTGACACCCCACACCCTGCCGAGGGACCCGGCAAGTCCGGCAAGCGTCACAGGCAGGCCTGCCGTGAGCCCGAATACCGGAATATTGTCGGGAATCACTGACTTCTGGTACTCTATACTCTGATTCCTGAACAGTCCTTCGGAAGGAGCCGAGACTATCCTGATCCTGAGATTGTGTTTTTTAAGCAGTTCGGCCCCCTCAAACAAGGTCGAGACTTCCGAACCGTTGGCAATCAGGATTATATCCGGTTTGCCTTCGCAGTCACTCACTATGTAAGCACCTTTTTCCAGCTGCAGTGCATCCGAATATCGGTTATTCGACGGTGAAGGCAGATCCTTGATGTTTTGCCTGCTAAGGATCAGGGCAGTAGGGGTACGTGTGTTTTCCAGCGCCATTTTCCATGCCACCGTGGTCTCATTTGCATCAGCCGGTCTGAGGACAAGCATGCTGTTGATTCCGCTGTGATTCCGGAGCTGCTCCATCAGGCGGATCTGTGCTTCCTGTTCCACAGGCTGATGCGTCGGGCCGTCCTCACCGACACGGAAGGCATCGTGTGTCCAGATGTACCTGACAGGAAGTTCCATCAGGCACGCCAGCCTTACAGCCGGCTTCATATAATCAGAAAAAACAAAAAAGGTGCCGCATGCCGGGATGACGCCCCCGTGAAGGGCCATGCCGTTCATTACAGCAGCCATTGTCAGCTCTGCAACTCCTGCCTGGAGAAACGAGCCGGAAAAATCACCCCTGGAAAACGCTTTGGTGTGCTTCAGAAAACCATCGGTTTTGTCGGAATTCGAAAGATCCGCTGAAGCCACGATCATATTCCCCAGTTTTTGCGCAAGCATGCCAAGGACGGCAGAAGAGGCTGCCCTTGTCGCGGAGCCTTCTTTCTGGACAACTGAACTGAAGTCTGTTTCAGGTATCTTTCCCGAATAATACATCTCGAGCCTCTGAGCCGATTCCCTGTTCTCTTCCGCCCATTTCTTCTTCTTTTCCTTCCATTCTTCGGCCAGCTTTCTTTTTTTGTTCAGGATCCCCTTGTACAGATCCTTCACTTCATCAAAGATCATGAAAGGGTCATCCGGGTTGCCGCCCAGGTTTTTCACCGACTTTCCGAACGATCCGCCTGCTTCGCTAACCGGCATTCCATGGGTTGAAGTTTTCCTTTCAAAACTCTTCCCCTCATTGTCAAGCAGCCCCTTTCCCATGATTGTCCTGCCAATGATGATTGTTGGTCTTTCTTTCTCCCCGCAGGCATTGGTCAGGGCTTCCCTGATCTGGTTGTGGTCGTTGCCGTCGATGGTGATCACGTTCCATCCCCACGCCCTGTATTTTGCAGAAGTATCCTCTGCAGTGACGGCGCTGGTTTCAGTCGACAGCTGGATGTCATTTGAATCATAGAACAATATCAGATTATTCAGCCCGAGGAAACCGGCAAGACGGCCGGCACCCTGCGATATCTCTTCCTGTATCCCCCCGTCGGAAATGAACGCATAGGTTTTGTGGGCAAACAATTCCCCGAACCTGGCTGCAAGAAATCTTTCGGCAATTGCAGCGCCCACAGCCATAGTATGTCCCTGTCCAAGCGGACCGGATGTGTTCTCTATGCCCCTGGCAACATCAAGCTCGGGATGACCTGGCGTCGGACTGCCCCATTGCCTGAAGCTTTTTAAATCATCAAGGGTGAAATGACCCGTAAGGGTCAGTACCGAATACAGCATCGGCGACATGTGACCCGGATCCAGGAAGAACCTGTCGCGGTTTATCCAGTATGGATCTCCGGGATCAAAATTCAGGAATTCTGAAAAGAGAATGTGGATAAAGTCGGCTCCGCCCATGGCGCCCCCGGGATGTCCCGATTTTGCCTTTTCCACCATCGCCATTGCCAGAATGCGAATATTGTCTGCAGCTTTTTGATTCAGCATAGTTTTGAAGAAATAAAATACCTGCCGTTAATGGTCAGAACGGAAACAAAATTAAAATATATAGTGGATTGTACAATGAAAACCGGTCAGCCTGATTACCTAACAGGATTACAGATATTTTTTGTCTTCCTCGGGAATATCGAAATACTTGTTGTATTTAACAGCATCCGGGCCAATCTTCTCAACTGTTGAACCGCTGATCTTGAATGTGCATTTTTCACCGACAATATCAGAGAAGTATATGTCAAACTCTTCTCCCTTGTCATCAATCATTTTGATCCTGACAAGATGGTCGTATTTCAGGCTGTTAAGGTGGGCATGACAGATGGGACAGTTAATAAGGTATTCCTCTCCTTCTTCGATCTGAAAGGTTGGATGTGTCGTCACTGTGTAGTTTCCAAGCTCAGGATTGAGGTAGAGCAATCCCTTTTTGGAGCTGTTGAGTTTCGTGGCTGAAAGGATTATCGAAGTTTTTACATTCAAAACTCCCCTGCATGCCTTGCATAGGTATTGTGTCATAAGGTAACCTCCTGTTTATTTGGTTTTGTTGATTATGCCAATCAGTCTGTCTGCTTCCTGCCTGACAATATACGAGATTTTTTCTCCAAATTCAATTTTTTCAGGCTGAATTCCTGTAATAAATATCTCCATTTTGAAAAAATCGGCGAATCTTGCAAGGGAAATATTGTGAGTATTGAAAGTCATATCCTGCAAACCGGTTATCGGTAGGGTTTTGATTGTACCGGGCCTTGCCCCCATATCCACCGCATCAAGAAGCACAAGGATATCCGGACCGATTGAATTGATCTTGCCGATATAGTTCCCGATCCCGGTCTCGACAGTAAGGACTGAAATATCATTGCGCGGCACAATCCTGTTGCTTATGTAAACGCCTGTTCCGTCGTCGCACTTCAGGACATTACCGACACCGACAAAGAGCTTTTTTTTATCTTTTGCCGCTAATATTTCCTCAAGAAGTTCAGGCACCTTCCACAATATATTTTACCAGTACCTGCCTCAGGCAGTTAGGGCATATGACGTTAAACATGTCTTTTCTTTTCAGTTCGTCTGCAATCTCAACTTCCGTATCTTGTCCTTCAGAGAGTCTGAGTTTCTCATTCAGCATATTAAGATTCAGTATCGAGGAAAATGCACGGGGGCCAAGTTTCCTGTGCATATGACACAGATGCTCCCTGGTGGTGATAACTGCACTGCAGTTGCGGCATATCACCAGTTCCTTTTCCTGGTATTCCACCACCTTGTACCTGTCGAATACCGCAATGTCATAAATCTTGTCTGACAGGATGACTCCCTTTCCGGTAATACAATGATCCTGGCACTGGCCGCAAAATATGCATTTGCCGTAATCTCTCCTTAATATTCGTATCTGTTTTTCCTTATCATCGGTAAATGTAATTGCCCCCGGCGGACACACGTTTGTGCATGTCTCGCAGCCGACGCAGTTTGCATCATCAACCACCGGTTTTCCCCTGAATTTTTCAAAGGGTACATGGGGTTCAGCCGGGAATTTCGATGTATAGGCAGGTGTGAACAGTGAAACAACTGCCTCCCTGAGTTCTCTTATTTTCGGATATTTCATTTCACGGCATTCTTATAGTCGTCCTTAACGGTTCTTTTATCCAGCCCTGTTCCGAAATGGTAAGCTCCCCTGATCAGTGCATGAGCAGCCACCGTTGCACTGAAGAAAAGTATGGGTATGGCAATCAGGGCCTTCATGCCTGCACTGCCGATGCCAAAATGGATCAGCGCCCCCAGGAGAATACTGCAGCATCCGAGCGTCACACATTTGGTTGCAGACTGCAGCCTGTTGTAAACATCGGGCAGGCGGATCAGACCAATGCATCCGAAGATATTGAATAAAACACCCGTGCATATCAGTATAACAGTGATCATATCATTCATTTAATTTTTTTCCGCTGAGATATTTCGCAAGTGTGAGGGTGCCTATGAAACTCAGGATTACCCAGGCGATCCCTATGTCGAGAATAAATGATTTTTCAGTCTGAACAGCAATAATTGCGCAAATGCCCACCACTAGAATGCCGAAAATGTCAATCCCGACCATCCTGTCAGGTATGGTTGGCCCTATTATTATCCTGTATAGGCATGCAGCACTCAATGCTATCTGTATGTAAAGCAGTACAGTCAGAAATTCAGTCATTCTGCAAATCTTTTAATGTATTTTTCAAACAATCCGGTGATCATCCCGGTATAAATTTCCGGATCCTCTGACCTGACAAAGATCCAATGGATATAAAACTCGTCACCGATCAGGTCAACTGTTATAGTGCCGGGCGTCATGGTTATTGAATTGGCCAGAATTGTCCTGGCAAAATCTGATCTGAGCGTGGTTCTTATCTTAACGATGCCCGGCTTTATGGGCATTGCCGGATGAAGCACCCTGTATGCCACATCAAAATTGGCTTTGATGCATTCCACTATGAAAACCGCAAGGTAAATCAGGAACCAGAAATACCTGTGCGGCTGAAGGAGTTTGCTGGGAGTTTTGAAATACATGTCCGAGAATATTGCTGCACTGAGCAGAGAAGCCAGGCCCCCAATGATAAGATTGGGTATTTTAAGGCTGAATGTCAGCAGCAGCCAGAATACCAGTGATAATATAAAAACGGCAAGGTACCTCATGTCAGCTTCCTGTTATAAGGGATGAATATTTCAAAGGATCCGTGAGTATATTTATTGCAGGCTCAAGTATTGTCTCCCTGATCCCGGGAAATGCCAGGAGACTCAGCAGAATGCAAAGAATTCCCATGATTACCATACTGAACACCATTGGCAGGGGCACCTCCTTGTTTTTTTTGTCATCCTTGTTTTCAGGCTTGTTGTAAAAGGCATATCTCTGGAATTTGAGGAATGATGCCAGGGTAATAATGCTTACTACGACGGCCAGGGCTGCAAGCAGATAGAATCCGGCCATAATGGCAGCAATGATTATTATGAGCTTGCTGAAGAAACCGTTGAATGGAGGTATTCCCGATATGGACATCGATGCGATGAAGGAAGTTGCATGCGTTGCCGGCATTGAACCTGCCAGTCCGCCCATTTCCTGGAGATCGCGTGTGCCGGTCGAGTACTCAATGGCTCCTGCATTGAAAAAAAGAAGGCCTTTAAAGGCAGCATGATTAACGAGGTGGAAGAGCCCTCCCGCAATTGCAAGTGCTGCGATCTCAGGACTTTTCCCCCGCGCGATGAGTATCATTCCGATTCCTGTTGAAAGTATCACATATCCCATCTGGCTTATGCTGTGATAAGCCAGCAGTCGCTTGATATCCCATTGACCTATTGCAAGGAACACCCCAACAGCCATTGAAAGCGTACCCATTACAGTTATCAGGATGGAAATATTTTCGGTAACAATGAACATGTTGAAGAACAGCCTGATGATCACATAGATCCCCACAGCTTTTATGAAGACTCCCGAAAGCATGGCTGAGATGGGGGAGGGGGCCGATGAATGGGCATCCGGCAGCCATGCATGAAATGGGATCATTGCAGCCTTGAGCCCGAATCCGCCAAGCAGGAGTATCTGAACAAACAGGTAATACGTCCTGTCATATCCGGTGCTGAATACTTCCCTTATATCGGCAATATTCAGGGTTTTGGTTTTCCAGTAGATAAGGGCAATTCCCAAAAGAATTAGGAACGATGCCAGTGCTCCCAGTACCTGGTACTTGAATGAGGCCTCGAGCTCATTTTTTTCAACCCCGAAGGCAACAAGGGCGTAGGACGAAATGGCGGATACCTCCAGGAACACGAATATATTGAATATGTCTCCGCTCAGCACAACACCGTTCATGCCGCCGATCATCAGACAGAAAAGCGAGTAGTAATAGTTCTCAGATGTGTATCTTTTTATATATGGTATGGAATACAGGGCGGCCAGGACCCCGACGATGTTTATTATACACAGGACAATCACGGAAAAGCCGTCCATTACCATGTGTATCCCGATAGGGATTCCGTTAAGCGGTTCCCATCCTCCGACCTTGTAAACAGCTGTGTTTTCACCCGTGACAGCAAGGAAAAAGATGCTGAATGCAGCAAGTACCGTCAGTATCAGGGTAGTCAGATATCTGCCGAACCATACGGCGAACCTTCCGGTTATCATTATCAGGAAGGCTCCGGCAAGCGGGATCATTACAAAAAGCGGGATCAGCGGATTCATATATTACCCCCTTAATTCTTTAATTTCCCTGATGTCGAAAGTTCCGTATTTACGATAAAGCCTGATGATCACAGCCATAAGCATGGCTGTGGTAGCAAGGCCGATCACGATTGCGGTTAGCACAAGCGCCTGGGGCAGCGGATCAACGTAATTTTTCACCGGATCCGCGGGATCAACTATCGGAGCAATTCCCCCTTCGGTGTATCCTATCAGTGCAAGGAACAAAAACAGGCTGCATTCCATTAACGACAGGGATATGGCGATCTTGACCAGGTTTCTCCTGGTCAGGACACCGTAGAGACCGGTCAGGAACAGTACAAAACAAAGACAATAGACGATCATTCCGACATTTCTTCTTTAAATATTACCAGTGCAAGGAAAATTGTCACGATTGACGAGGCGACTTCTATCCCGACAAAAATATTGTACAATGGCAGCATTCCCGCGCTTGCAAGTTCACCAGTGGTTCCCCGGGGCAGCCAGTTCAGAAAGAAAACACATGCTCCGGTAAAGAGCCCTGATAAAGCAAGAAAGGCAACAATGAGTATGGCAAGATTCTCATACATTGTCGATCCATGCTCTTTTCTGGTCAGCCTGATGAAATCGCTTCCGTATGCCAGGATAATGAGGATGAACGAACCCGCAGCGATCACGCCTCCTGCAAATCCTCCCCCCGGAGTAAGATGCCCGTGGATGATAATGTAAATACCGTAAAGAAAGACCAGACCCGCCATAAGCTGGGTGGTTTTCTTCACTATTGTCGTCATCCCCTTCATATGTGTAGTGTTATATGCTTTCAGTTAATGTTGCTGATCCCGGTGTTACCGTTTTTTCAAATTGCTGTCTGATATATGGGTTTAAGGTGTGTTGATAATCCGTCTGCAGTCATTTTCATGGTACAATTTTCATATCATTTTTTCCCCCTGATCCTGAGGATTGTCAGTACTCCGATTACGGCGGTGACAAGCACTGTTGCCTCACCGAGGGTATCATAGCCCCTGAAATCAAAAACAACCCCGGTTACAAGATTGGCACTGCCGGTTCTGTCTGCAGCACCCTTAATATATGCTTCAGACATACGCAGTGTTGTTCTGCCGAAATCGTCAAGTGCAGATGTTGAGATCCTGAAAAAGTGGAACAGGAGAATAATAAGCAGGAGCCCTGAAACAATTGCTATGTATCCCTGCAGGTCAGGTTTTACAAAAGGTTCCTGTCGGGAGCTGTCGAGCACCACTGCCACCATTATTATGAGTGTTATTGTTTCCACTACTATCTGCACAATGGCGAGATCGGGGGCTTTCAGCAGAAGAAAGCAGATCACCAGTCCATATCCGACAATGCCACAGGCAATGACGGCCGAAAGCAAATCCCTGGCGTGCAATGCATAAATCGCTCCCAGGATCATGAGTGTGATAATAATGGACAGAGCGGTTTCCATGATGACCTGTTTGTTTATATCATTACAAGCAGCAAGATGATCAGTCCGGCAAACACCCACAGGGCATAACCTGAAAGGACCCCGTCATGCGCCAGGCTGAACTGCCTGCTTAGCCAGAGGACAAACCGACGCGACAGATCGTAGATATCAAACCATTTCTTCCCGGCTTTATCGTACATCCAGGCCGGAAAATCCATCTCACTGATGGTTTTATAATATTCAGGAGTGGGATAGGCTGCCTGATCCTGGATCCTTTCTCCCCCTATAAAACTGTCTTCGCGCCTGAATCTTTTCAGCCCTGAGACGAGATAGATCACGATCCCGAGAAGAATTGAGATCAGTACCAGGATTGAAACAAATGTTGAATCCCAGAATCCCGTGAAAACAAAATCGCCGGAAACCGGAGTAAAGAGTTTCGGAACGATCAGGTTGGTGGCAAGTACGCCGAAAGTTATGCACAAAAGTGCGAGTACTGCCATTGGGATCCACATCAGTGCCGGAACTTCACGTATCCCGCTGAATTCTTGTTTTCTGCGGCTCAGGAATATGCCTCCTGTAAGTTTGATGAAGCTTGCTAGGGTAAGTGCGGAACCGAGAACCGCGAGCCCCAGCCATACTATCCATAGTTGGTTTACAAAGCCTGGACCGTTCCCGAAATCGATGATACCCTGGTAGATCATCCATTTGGAGGCAAATCCGTTGAATGGAGGCACTCCGGAAATGGACATGGAAAATACAAGTGTTGCAGCAAAGGTAACGGGCATTGCACCAGAAAGGCCCCCGAGGTCATCAATGTCTTCTTTTCCGGTCTGCTTTTCAATTGAACCGGCTGCGAGGAAAAGGCCGCTTTTGTAGATCGCATGGTTGATCATATGGAACAAACCGGCAGCTATGCCGATCGGTGAGCCCAGCCCGAAACCGAGGATCATGTAGCCGACTTGGGAAACGGCATGATATCCCAGCAGTTTCTTGTAATTGTGCTGTATCAGTGCCATCATCACGGCTCCTGTTATTGTAATCACACCTGTCAGCAGAAGCAGGAACGTGAGCCACTGGCTGAGAATGAACATATCCCGGGTAAGCCTGGCAAGAAGATAGATGCCGAGAAGTTTGTCCAGGGATGCAGGCAGCAGGGATGATGAGGATGCGGGAGCATCTTTGGTATAATCCGGGACCCAGGTATGGAAAGGGAATGCCCCTGCCTTGGTGAAACTTCCTGCCAGCAGGGTCAGAAAAGCCAGGGCTCCGGGCGTATTGTCGGTTGGAACCGATATGCTGTTCATGCTAAGGGAGCCTGTCAGCCACCATAACAGGGCAATACCTATGATCATAATGGAATCGGAAGCTCCGATCAGAATAAGTGTTTTCTTTGCAGCCGCGGAACTTTCTTCATTGCGGCCTGGTATCAGCATGTACAGGGTTATGCCAAGTATACCCCAGAAGGTAAGGAAAAGCAGAAGGTTGTCGGAAAGCAATGCTCCGAACGAACAGCCGACAGTGATAAGGAACCAGGAATTAAAGTTCCTGACTTTATTGATTTTGTTATATACAAGTGAATACAGGCTGATTATAAAGGCAAAAAAACCTGCTGCGGCCACTATTAGCCTGCTGAGATTGTCGATACCGAAAATGATATACCTTGATGCATCCGATGCCACGGCACCTGCGGATATCCTGATACATCCGCTTATTGCATTTCCGTCCCCTGCTGACATCAGGCCGGAAGAGAAAAACAGCCTTAGAGCAAGGCAAAACACCGCCAGGTTGACCAGTAAGGCGGCAATGCCCTTGGCATTAAGATATTTTTCCGGAACCAGGAACAGCAGCAGCCCTGCAGCGACAGGAATGCCGATCAGTAACTGCAGCATGCAGCAGACGGAAAACCCCGATACTATGCCTGTAAACTCATTCATGTTTCTTTCCCTGGATTTTCATTATTTCTGCAGTTTTTGCCACTGATATGTCCATCAGGGATTTAGCATTCATGATCTTTTCTCCCGTTGAGAAATCATAGGCCACTGCCAGACGCTCGGTGCAGCAGTAGCACGGGTCGACTGCCGCCAGGGTTATAGTTGCATCGGATATTGTTTGTCCGATGCAGGACTTTTTGAACGTTGCAATATTCACGTAGCTCGGAGCTCTTATTTTGTGTCTCGCCGGGGAGTTCGAACCATCCGATACCACAAAGTGAAAAACTTCTCCCCTGGGGGCTTCTGCCCTTCCCTGTCCTATACCCTCGGGGATCTCATTTACCTTAACCATGATGTCGCCTTCCTTTTCCTTCAGCAAGCCTTTGAGACACTGCCTTATTATTGACACGGATTCATTCATTTCGAGTAAACGGACCTTCGTTTTGGCAAAAACGTCTCCTTCTTCAGCCGTTACAACTTGCCAGTCAACAAGCGGATATGCGGCATAGGGATCATCCTTCCTCACATCTGTTGCCACTCCCGAGGCCCTTGCGGTGGGCCCCACGGCACAGTAGTCGATAATATCCTGCCTTGTGAGCACACCTACGCCTTTTGTTCGTGCATGGATCACCGGATCATCCATTACTGCACCTGTAAGCAGGTCATTCTTCCTCCTGAACTCATCCAGGACCTTCTCAATGGCCGATATCTTTGACTCTTCAATATCCCTTCTCACACCTCCGACCCTGAACATGGCATAGCTGTTCCTGTTGCCGGTGATCATTTCAAACAGGTCGAGAATGGGCTCCCGGTATTTCCATGCCCACATGAATACTGTATTGTAGCCGAGGAAATGCCCTGCAAGACCCAGCCACAACAGGTGACTGTGAATACGTTCAAGCTCACCGATTATCGACCTGATATATTTTGCCCGGTTGGTTGGTTCGATACCGGCAATCTCTTCAACTGCATTGGCAAACGCGAAAGGATGTGAAGTTGAGCAGATCCCGCATATACGCTCAACCAGGAAAAATACCTGCTCGTATGTCTTTGATTCACTAAGTTTTTCAATTCCCCTGTGGTTATACCCGGTTTCCCATTTGACATCCCTGACAATCTCCCCGTCGCAATACAGCTTGAACAGTTCAGGTTCCTCCTGGAGCGGATGATATGGACCAATCGGTATGAGTACTTTTCTGCCCATGTTTATGACTCGGTTGCTGATTTGAATTTTTTGCGATACGGAAACACATCTTCGGCCCAATTGCCTTCAGAGATCAGTTTTTCCTGGTTGGGATGATTCAGGAAATCGATCCCGAACAGCTCATGTATCTCCCTTTCAATCCAGTTTGATGCACTGAACATGTTTGAAAGTGATTCTATGCGTGGTTCCACGGCGTCAAGCACGACATGAAGGTTAAGGATCAATCCTTCCTGATCCCTGCTGAAATGGTAATGTATCTCAAATCCATTCCTGGTATGAAGTGCAGAAGCAATAATGAACCTGAATCCTGCTACTTTGTGCAGATATTCTGCCGATCTGAGGATGGCACCGGGTTTTATCGATACAATTATGCGTTTCGGAGTTCTGATGTCGGCTTTTAAAAAATCAGAACCCAATTCTGTTTCAAGCATTTGTACTGCAGGATGGTTTTCCATTTCAACTTCCGGATAATTTTGTCTTTTACTTATTGACCCTTTTCTTTTGTCTGCTTAAACTCTTTTATCGTCATTAATTTTTATTAACAAGTTTAACAATACCTGCAATAATGGCCTCCGGCTTTGGCGGGCATCCCGGAACATATGCGTCAACCGGGATGATTTTGTCGACTGGTCCGGCAAAGGTTATCCCTTCGGCAAATATCCCGCCAGTGCATCCGCATGCACCGATTGCCACCACCAGTATTGGTTTTGGTGCCTGATTGTACAGTTCCAGCAGCCTTTCCCTGTCACGCTTGTTTATTGAGCCGTTTACCAGGAGGACATCCGCATGCCTGATGCTGCCGACCAGGAGGATACCAAACCTTTCGAGGTCGTGCCTGGGGGCAAGGCAGTCGAGGATCTCTATATCGCAATTATTGCATGAGGCTCCTCCGAAATGAAAGACCCAGAGTGACTTTTTGAAACAATGGCTTTTAAATCCCACGATTCCTGTTTTTTATCCTTAATATCCAAGTGCAATCAGTACTATGGCAATTACCACAAGCAGATTCATCCACACAAGGAAGAAATTCACTGCCTGTTTTATCCTTAGTCTTGGATTGGTGTTTCTGATCAGGGTCAGAAGCAATACTATTCCAATGACTTTTACCAGGCTCCATAAAACATGGATCCCGTCCAACCTGAAGCCGCCAAGCAAAAGAGCCGCGACAAGTGACGGAAGAACCAGGAGCATTATGTATTTCGCAAGCCTGATCAGGGCATATGCTGCACCGGAATATTCGATGAATACCCCGTGATTGATCTCTGTTTCTGCCTCGGCCATATCAAATGGCACAAGTGCCAGCTTGGCCTGTATGCAGAATATTGCAACGATGAAAAGCAGCACACCCGACACACTGGCTGCAAAAGGAGATGAGGCCTGCTGTGCTGCGATAATGCTGTATAGGTCAAACTGCCGGCCGCATTTCATTATGACGGCGGCCAGTACAAGCATAAATGTGAGTTCATAGCTCAGGATCAGTTTCATTTCCCTCGAACTGCCGACAGAAGCAAGAGGATTGCCTGATGCCAGGGAACCCAGGATATAAGAAAATGACGGAATTGTAAGTAGATAAAATATGACAAGCAGATCCCCCCTGAATCCGGTTGTGATATTGAACAGCGGCAACAGGATGAATACACCGGCCATGGTTGCACCGAATACTGCAAAAACAGGGGCAAGCAAAAAGATCACCGGTGATCCGTATTTCGGCAGTATTGTTTCCTTGACAAGCAGCAATTTGAAAAAATCATAGAAAGGCTGGAGGACGGGAGGACCCTTGCGGAACTGGACCATGGCGGTCACCTTCCTGTCGAACCACGACAGAAATGCTCCTGCCACCCCCAGGAAAAGAAGGCCGGGAAAAACAAGGAAATAAAAAAAATTCACAGCCATTGATATAGTTGTTTCGGGTTTCGGGTTACGGGTTTCGGGTTACGGGTTTCGGGTTACGGGTTTCGGGTTTCGGATTGCGTGTTTCGGGTTACGGGTTTGGGGTTTAATCTCATATATTGTTATTGTGTTTGGTCAGCCGGGTACAAGTAGTCCCTGATAAGGGTTTTATCATTCAGCTTATGAATGTGTTTTTCGGGCATCTCGTCATGGTCAACAAGACTGGCCACCCCGGGAGGGCACGATTCAACAAAAAGCTTCAATTCCTCGTTGTTGTTCAGATCATGGAACAGATCCTTGTTCCTGTGATGCCGGAAAAAATCAGTCATCATCGTTCCGAAGGGACATATTGTCACACACGATTTGCAGGATACACAAAGATTCGTATGACGGTTTATTATTCCTTCGCTGTCCTTTTCGAGAGCGTCTGCCGGGCATACGCTGATACACGGCGCATCCTCGCATTTTCTGCAAACAAACCTGAATACGGCAAGTTCCCTCACGGTTTTGAGCCCGTGCTGGTTGAACGGCTTATGAAACCAGCCTTCAGGAATTTCATGATCGGGATTTTGGATCATGTATTCCCGCAGCCTTATCATGTCAATCAGCAGTTTATTTGCCATTATTCCCATATCTGTGGTTGATCCTTTATTTCTTCCCAGGTGAAGACAGGCCCGTCCTTGCAGACAAAATACCTGCCCATCATGCAGTGACCGCATTTGCCAAGACCACATGACATGTTCTTCTCCATCGACAGATAAATTTCATCGTCCCGGTAGCCCATTTCAAGAAATTTTATCGTACCGAATTTCATCATTACCGGAGGTCCGCATACAACCGCAACCGAGTTCTTCCTGTTGTACTTAATGGAATTGAGCAGACTGGTTACGACACCAACCGGTCCGTCCCAGTCTTCATCCGATTTATCGACGGTTCTGTAAGCTTCGAATTTATCAATGCTGTTGAGCCTGTCAAACAGGGGTTTATATACACAGTCAGCAGGCGTTTTTGATCCGTAGCATAATATTACTTTTTCCAGTTTGTCTTTAACATCCTCAAGGGCGTACAGGAGCGATCGGATAGGAGCCAGCCCGCAGCCCCCGCCCAGTATCATAACCACCTTGCCATAAAACTTTTCCAGCGGATACCCCCTGCCATATGGGCCACGTATACCCATGAACACACCCGGCTCCAGCCTGTGCATGTATTCCGTCACATATCCGGTTTTCATCACGGTTACTTCAAGCTTGTCGGTAACAAGCGGGGAGGACGAAGGTGTGAAGGGAGCTTCTCCTATGCCATCGACGGATAATTCTATGAACTGACCGGTCTCGAATTTAAAGGGAGTTTCCGGGACAAGCACAAAGGTCTTGATCAGAGGCGTTTCATCGATCACCCCGGTGAGCTTCGCCTTTATCGGCTTGTATATGTTCCTGTCATCCGTCATTATATATTATTTTGATAATTCCAGAAACAGTTCGTTCTTGTCAATTTTTCCTATGCATGCCTCCGTGCACCTTCCGCAGCCGGTACAGGCAGAGGCACGGAATTTCTGGGGTTTCCATACATACTTGCACATATACCGGTTCCTGAACCTGTCGGACAGCCTGAACAGAGGATCCTCACCTCCGGCAACTCTTTCAAATCCCGGATACTGGCATGCATCCTGCTGCTTTATCTTTTCAAACCCGGGTTTATCGATGAGCAGGAAACATGAACAGGTCGGACAAATAACCGTACAGGCTCCGCATGACACACACCTTGAGGAATATTTTTTCCAGATCCCGGGCTTTGCCCCTGCAACCAGCTCTCCCGTCTTTGAATAATCCGGAAGATCAACCCATTTGTCCCTGAGCATGGATTCGATCTTTCTGTGATTGTTTTCTGCTTCCGAAACCAGGCTATCATCTGCCGGTGTGAGCCCGGGAAGGAAGCTGTTTTTGAAATCGATGCCTTTTTGTGAGATCACCCTGAGTAAAACGACATCATCAATGAGCATGACAGAAAGGTCGGCGCCATCTTCCGGATAGGGTCTGATACCATATGCGGTACAATGGCAATGCTCCTGGATTCGCAGGCAATCGGAAGCAATGATTATGGTATTGTCCCTCCTGCTCCTGTAAAAAATATCGTTGAATTCCCGGTCGAGATATATTTCATCCAGCAATCTCAGACCTGCAACATCACAACCAGGAGATCCAAGGATTACACGCTTTTTTCCGGAAATCCCTTCAGATGTGACATTTTCCTTCACAGGAAGGAAAAAATTCTTGAGAGGTGTGGCCGGCTTTGGTATATTGTAGGAAATATTGCTGATGTTTTCTGAGCTTATCTCTTCATAATCAAGGCTATATTCATTTTTGACCGGTGCAAAAACAGAAAAGGACAACAGAAGCTGATCAACATGATTATCCCAATCACTCTTTTTTATGCTCAGATACTGCATTTATGTGAGATGATTCACATATAAAAATATAATCAATGTAAATACAAGTCAATAAAAAAAAGCATTTTTTATTGAATAAAAATTTATTAATTTTTTAAGATATTTGTAATCAATGGAATAAAATTATTTTATCATATGTGAAATTTTTTATATTTTTGATTTCAGGATAATTTATCAGAATTATAATGTGAAGAAAATCACAAAATATGTAATTAAAAACAGCCTGAAACGGATCTTTCTTTATCGTGCCTGCCTTGTCAGGCTGAAAATGATGGGGGTGGAGAAGGTATTTTCATATACCCTTGCCAATGAAACGGGAGTAACTTCCGATCAGGTGCGGAAGGACTTTTCGGAATTCGGGATCAGGGGAAACAAGCGGGGAGGATATGAGATAGATGAGCTTCTCGGGAAAATGGAAAAGATTTTCCATCGCAACAAGGATCATAATATCGTGCTGATCGGAATGGGAAACCTCGGGCTGGCGCTTTCTAAGTATCAGAGGTTTGTTCAGCGCAACATGAATATTGTTGCGACATTTGACATAGATCCTTTCAAGCAGAAGATAAGGTCCGACATTCCTGTCTATTCACCTGACCGCATGAAGGAGATCATCGACAGGTTCAGGGTAAGGATTGCGATAATTGCTGTTCCCGAGGTATCCGCCCAGGAGGTATGTGACGACCTTGTCAGGCTTGGAATAAAGGGGATCATCAATTTCGCCCCCCAGCTTCTGAAAGCCCCTCCCGAAGTGATTGTCAATAATGTTAACCTGTGCGATGAGCTGGAAAGTGTGATTTATTACGTTCATAAGCAAATAAAGGCCGACGGTCAGAAAAATATCGAATTATTATACAGGGATATGAAATACTGATCAGGGGACTGGTTCAGGGTGTGGGCTTTCGTCCCTTTATCTGCAGGCTGGCAGCCAGGCATGGTATTCATGGTGAAGTAAAAAACATGAACAATGGTGTGGTTGTCAATACCGACTGTGACCGGAGTACCCTCGACAGATTCACCGGCGAGATTCCCCGGCTTGCTCCTCCCGCCTCCAGGATAAAATCAATTGACGTGACCGGTAAGGAATTTCCGGGTTTTAACGGCTTCAGGATCGTTACGGGCAGCCGGTCAGACAGCCAGGTTACGGAAATCAGTCCCGATATTGCCGTATGTGACGAATGTCTTGCTGAAATGGCAACAGACGGCTTCAGAATTGATTATCCGTTTATTAATTGTACCAATTGCGGACCGCGCTTTTCGATCATCACGGGAATGCCTTACGACAGGCCTGCTACTACGATGAAGGAGTTTAAAATGTGCAGCCGGTGCAGGTCGGAATATGACAACATTCTCGACCGACGGTTTCATGCCCAGCCTACAGCCTGCAACAACTGCGGGCCCAGGTATCTGTTGAAAAATTCAGGTAAGATATTTACCGGCGTTGCGGATATTGTCGGGGAAATATCAGTTCTGATAGGATCGGGGAAGGTCGTTGCATTGAAAGGCATAGGAGGATATCATCTGATGTGTGATGCCCTCAGTGAGGAAGCCGTTGAAGGACTTCGTGGAAGAAAACATCGCGATGCAAAACCCTTTGCGGTAATGTTCAGGGATCTCAATGCAGTCAGGGATTATTGTTTCGTCGATCGTTTGGAAGAAAGGGAGCTGGTATCATGGCGCAGGCCGATCGTGCTGCTCCGCTGCAAGAGACATCTCGCCGCAGGTGTGAGCAATGGTCTCGAGACCACAGGCGCCATGCTGCCATACATGCCGTTTCACCATCTCCTTTTCCGGGAACTCAAGACGCCTGCCGTGGTCCTCACCAGCGGAAATTTGTCCGACGAACCAATCATCATTGACGACGCTGAAGCCGAAGAGCGGCTGATGAGCGTGGCCGATTCATTTGTGTCCCACAACAGGAGAATACATAACAGGACAGATGATTCGGTGGTTCGCATAATCGGCGGCAACACTGCCATTATCAGGCGGTCGAGGGGATATGTCCCTCATCCTGTCGATTTAGGGTTTAATGTCGACGGAATCCTTGCCCTCGGTGCCGGGCAAAAGAATACCTTCTGCATCGGCAAGGGTTTCCAGGCATTTCCGGGTCAGTATATAGGAGATCTTGACAACGCGGCAACCTGTGACTTCTATACGGAATCGATCGACCGTTTCACCGGACTTTTCAATTTCAGTCCCGCACTCATTGCCTGTGATCTTCATCCTGATTATTTTTCTTCACGATATGCTTCCATTCTCGAAAAAAAATATAATATTCCCCTTGTAAGGGTACAGCACCATCATGCACATATAGCTTCATGCATGGCTGAACATGGATTGGATGAAAGAGTGGCCGGGGTATGCCTCGACGGCACCGGGTTCGGAACAGACGGCCATACCTGGGGAGCTGAATTCCTGGTAGCAGACAGGAAGGAGTTCCTCAGATTTGGCCATTTTGACTATGTACCTATGCCGGGAGGGGATAAGGCCGTTGCGGAACCCTGGCGGATGGCACTCTCTTACCTGTATATGTATTTTGGTGACACATTGAATTACAGGGATATTGAACCGTTCAGCAAGATAAGCGGTAATGAATTCATGCTGGTCATGGAAATGATCCGGAAGAAAATCAACACTCCCCTTACTTGCGGAGCAGGAAGGCTCTTCGATGCTGTTTCCGCCCTTACAGGAATCTGTCCGGAAGCAGGTTTTGACTCTGAAGCGCCATTGCGCCTGGAATCTGCAATTAAATGCTGTACCGAAAAACATTATCCTTACAGGGTGAACGGGTCTGTATCTTTTGGGGATATGTTTGAAGCCATATTGAACGACATCATGGTCAGAAATGCATCCGTATCCCTAATCTCGGCAAAGTTCCACAACACCATGGCACAGGTTATTCTTGACATGTCCGAACGGATACGGGAAGAGCATTCGGTTGATGTTGTGGTTCTCACGGGCGGAGTATTTCAGAATAAATATCTTCTGGAAAGGGCTTCTGAGAAACTCCGGAAAGCAAATTTCAGGGTTTATACCAGTAACCAGGTGCCGGCCAACGACGGAGGGATCTCTCTCGGACAGATGGCAGTGGCATCAAAATTATCCGGATTATGTGCCTGAGTGTGCCAGCGCTTGTTGTCAGCGTAAACGGAGATGTGGCTGAAGTTTCAGTTGGAGGTGCCCTTTTCAGGGCCGGGCTGCAAATGGTGGAAAATGTCAGTCCCGGCGACTATGTTTTGCTTCATGCGGGATTTGCCATTCAGAAAATCAGTGAAGATGAGGCCATGTCGACCCTGAAGCTTCTCAGGGAGCTTGATGATGTCTCAGGTCAGTGAGCCATGAATGCCCCCTTAATTTATTTCATTTACTGGCACATGTATATATAATTCCCGTAATGCGGTTCCCATCATACCAGGAGGATCAGGAATTTGATTAATATGAAGTATATCGAAGAGTTCAGGGATAAGGATCTTATAAAGAAACTGATCAGGCATATCGGGATGGTGATGCGGGGTAAATATGTTTTCATGGAGGTATGCGGCGGGCATACATCTGCCATTCATCGTTTTGGCATCCCGTCGATGCTGCCTTCCGGCATCAGCCTGATATCCGGTCCCGGATGTCCTGTTTGCGTGACCGCAATGGATTTCATCGACAGGGCAATAGTACTGGCAGGGTACAGTGATGTGATCATAGCCACATTCGGCGACCTGATCCGTGTTCCGGGATCCTCATCGTCGCTTGAAAGGAAGAGGTCGGCAGGCGCTGACGTGCGGATCATCTTTTCACCGCTCGATGCCCTTGATATTGCAAGGGAGAATCCGGGGAAAAAGGTAGTGTTCGCAGGTATAGGATTTGAAACCACGGCTCCGGCAACCGCTGTTACTGTACTGCAGGCCGGAAAAGAAAAAATCGGGAATTTTTATGTCCTGAGTGCACACAAATTGATGCCGCCGGTAATGGAAGCTGTTGCCGGTGGAGGCACTGCGCTCGATGGCTTTATTTGTCCGGGGCATGTGGCTGCAATCACCGGTTCAGGGATCTTTGACTTTCTCCCGGAGAAGCACGGCATCGGATGCGCCATTGCAGGATTTGAACCTACCGACATACTTCAGTCAGTTCTCATGCTTGTCCGCCAGGTCAACCTGAAATCGCCATCAGTTGAGATTGCCTATACACGCGTCGTTAATGCCGGCGGCAACAGAATTGCCCTGAAGGCCATGTCGGAAGTTTTCGAACCATGCGATACCAGCTGGAGGGGTTTTGGAAGGATAGCGGCAAGCGGACTGAAACTCAGGGAAGAATTCGCCGGATTTGATGCAGAAAGAAGAATGCCGGTTGAGATCCCGCAGGGAATTGAGAACCCTGCCTGTATTTGCCCCGATATTCTCAGAGGTCTGATGAAGCCCTGTGAATGCACCCTTTTCGGAAAAGGATGCACTCCTGACAATCCGGTTGGAGCATGCATGGTTTCGTCAGAAGGAGCATGTAACACCCATTACAGGTACAATATATATGAATGACACGGTTACACTCAACGACGGCAGCGGGGGAAGGCAATCGGCCAGGCTTATCCGAAAGGTTTTTGTCAGGCGGTTCGGGATACCGCTGCCGCTTACCGATTCGGCAGTGCTGGAAGAGGATGGAAGCCTGCTTGCTTTTACCACCGATTCCTATATAGTTGATCCGGTGTTCTTTCCGGGCGGGAATATCGGCAAGCTTGCAGTCTGCGGAACTGTAAACGACCTGGCCGTTTCAGGCGCCGTGCCAATGTTCATATCTGCTTCATTTATAATTGAAGAAGGTTTTCCGTTGGACGATCTTGAGCAGATTGCCGGGTCAATGGCTGAAGAGGCTGAAAATGCAGGCGTCAGGATAGTCACCGGCGATACCAAGGTTGCAGGCAGGGGCAAGTGCGACAGGATCTTTATTACCACTGCAGGGATTGGCAGATTGAAACCGCAATTCAGAAGTATAGGCACAGGAAACAAGGTCAGGGCAGGCGACAGGATCATTGTGAACGGATCGCTTGGGAATCATGCAGTTGCCATCCTTGGAGCGCGGCATGACCTGAGTTTCAGTACACAGGTCGTTTCCGACTGTGCATCAATGAACCACCTGATACAGCTTGTGCTTAAAGAATGCAGCGAAGTTCATTTCATGAGGGATCTGACACGCGGAGGACTGGCTGCTGTTCTCAATGAACTTGCCCAGATGACAGGAAAGGGAATGACCATTGATGAAAGATCTGTTCCTGTTGACAGTGTTGTCAGGGGCCTTTGTGAAACAATGGGCTTCGATCCTCTGCATCTGGCCAATGAAGGAAAAATAGCATATGTAATAGGCGAAAGCGATTATATGAAAGCACTTGAGGTATTGCGTAATCATCCTCTCGGATCAGGCTCCGCCGTGATCGGTCATATAACGGATGTTAATCCGGGAAGCGTCAGGCTTATAACATCCGCCGGAGGTACAAGAATTATGGAACCGCCTTCAGGTATGCTCATACCAAGGATATGCTGAAAACCCGGATCTACCTTATTTAATTTCATTCTAAATAATCTTTTATGACCAATATAATTTTTTTAAAAAAGTATTGTTATTATTTTAACAGCACCTGAAAAAACACATTTTTAACCAGGGATATTTTATTAATTATCTAAAAATCAATATGAAATGTATCAAGTAGGAAATCTTGTAAAGGAACTGACTGAAAAGCACGGCCGGGCAAGGGACAGTCTGATGCCCGTACTTCAGGGTATAGTGGCTAAACACAGTTACCTTACCGATGAGGCAATGGTGGAGGTGGCAAAGGAACTGGACATCTCGGCTGCCGAGGTGTATGGGACGGCCTCTTTTTATACTTTCCTCGACACAAAGGAGCGTGGCAAATATGTGATAAGAGTCTGCAAAACAATTACATGTGCAATGAAGGGTAAGAGTGAGATCCTTGAGGTTCTGGAAGACATGCTTAAGATAAAAGTCGGGGAAACCACTTCCGACAAGCTTTTCACCCTGATGGAAACGAATTGCATCGGTTGGTGTCACAAAGCCCCGGCAATGCTGATCAATGAAATGCCTTTCACTGAGCTTACTCCGGAAAGGGTTGTGGAGATAATAAAAAGTTACATGAAGAAATAAATAACCGTTATGGCAATGAGACACAAAGGATTAAACAAGGTTGATCTCATCTTTGAGAAGGTAGATCTGAGGGAGGTTCTGACGAAAGCTTTCAGGATGAGCAGTGAAGAAATAATCCAGGAGATTCTTGAATCAGGACTCAAGGGCCGTGGCGGTGCCGGGTTCCCTACCGGGTTGAAATGGAAATATACTGCTGCTGAGAAAGATCCCGATAAATATGTCGTTTGCAATGCTGATGAAGGCGAACCGGGAACTTTCAAGGACCGGGAAATACTTGACAAGGTCGCCGGTAAGATGTATGGCGGAATGGCTATTGCGGGCCATGCGATAGGAGCAAAAAAAGGAATTGTTTACCTGCGGGGCGAATACAGGTTCCTTCTTCCGCAGCTGATGAGGGAGCTTGAATCGTTCCACGCCATGATAGCCGAAATAGGTTACGACTTCCATATCAATTATGCCCTTGGAAGCGGTGCATATATATGCGGTGAAGAGAGTGCCCTATTCGAATCGATCGAGGGATTCAGGGGAGAACCCCGGAACAAGCCGCCTTATCCCACCACTTCAGGTGTTTACGGTAAGCCGACATCCATTAACAACGTTGAAACTCTGGTGACTGTGCTGATGATTATCAGGGAAGGCGCGGGGGTTTACAATCAGCTTGGAACGAAGGATTCCAGGGGATCGAAGGTATTTTCCGTATCGGGCGACACTCCGACCCCGGGAATATTTGAACTCGAGCTTGGAATGACCGTGCAGGAATTCGTGAATGAGTTCGGCGACGGTGACACGAAGGCTGTACAGGTGGGCGGCGCCTCAGGTTTCTGCGTGCCGAGGAAAAGGTTCACCGACACGATAATTGGTTTTGAGGGGGTTCCCACCGGCGGTTCCATGAAACTGTTCAACAGTTCCAGGTCAATGTACAACGTATTGCGCAACTATCTCGATTTTTTTGCCGAAGAGTCATGCGGACAGTGTACACCCTGCCGCGTAGGCTGCCAGCAGCTTCTCAAGGGTGTTGAGAAGGTCAAGAAGGGAGAGGTGCAATCATCATATCTCAATGAGCTTGTCAAACTGGCCGAAACCATGAAGATTGCTTCCAAATGCGGGCTTGGCCAGTCCGTCGGAAATGCCTTCAGGACCATCGTTGAGAACTTCAAGGAAGAGATCATTTACTAGTAATAAATTGAAAATCTGAAATATATGATTAATCTGACAATAAACGACCAGAAGATCCGCGTACCTGCGGGTACAACCGTTCTGGAAGCCGCGAAAAAACTGAATATTAATATCCCGACCCTGTGCAACCATTCCGACCTGTGTGTGGCCGGAAACTGCCGTGTCTGCCTTGTTGAACTGACGGGCGCACGGACACTTATTGCTGCATGCGCCATGCCTGTATCGGAGGGTATGGATATTCATACCAATACGCTGAAAGTAAGGAACGCAAGGAAGCATGTTGTGGAACTGCTGCTGTCGGAACACAGGTCCGACTGCACCAAATGCTACAAAAACCAGAAGTGTGAGCTGCAGGCACTGGCCAATGAGTTTGCTTTCGGTGACACAATTTTCCTTGACCTCGTGGAAGACCATCCCTACACGATAGACAGATCATCTCCGTCATTCATCAAGGATGACAGCAAGTGCATCAGGTGCCAGAGGTGTGTCAGGACATGTGCTGAGCTTCAGTATATTTCTGCCATTGCAGTGGCAAATAAGGGTGCTCATCAGAAAATCTCGTCATTCCATGACAGGCCGATGAGCCATGTCATTTGCACAAACTGCGGGCAGTGCGTAAATCGCTGCCCGACCGGGGCCCTGGTTGAAAAAACATATATTGACCATGTGTGGGATGCAATATATGATCCTGACAAGCATGTGGTGGTTCAGACAGCCCCTGCGGTAAGGGTTGCCCTCGGAGAAGATCTCGGTTATGATCCGGGCGAAAGGGTAACGGGTAAGATGGTGACAGCCCTTAAACAGCTGGGGTTTGATTCCGTGCTTGATACCGATTTCAGCGCCGACCTTACGATTATGGAAGAAGGAACGGAACTGCTGTTCCGCCTGAAAAAAGCACTTGTTGACGGGGATACAAGCATTAAATTTCCGATGTTTACGTCCTGCTCACCAGGATGGATAAAATTCATTGAACACAAGTATCCCGAGTTTCTTCCGAACCTGTCAACCTGCAAGTCGCCCCAGCAAATGTTCGGAGCCCTGGCCAAAACTTTCTATGCACAGAAGAAAAAGCTTGATCCCGCAAAAATGGTATCGGTTTCCATCATGCCGTGCACGGCTAAGAAGTTTGAGGCTGATCGTCCTGAAATGAGGGCCAGCGGCTTTAAAGACATCGATTACGTGTTAACCACGAGAGAACTGGCAATAATGATCAAACAGGCCGGAATTGATTTCAGGAATCTCGAACCCGGGCATTACGATTCAATTATGGGTGAATCGACCGGGGCCGGCGTTATTTTCGGCGCAACCGGCGGCGTAATGGAGGCAGCCCTGAGAACAGCCTATGAGATTGTTACCGGCAGGGAAGTGCCTTTCCAAAATCTTAATATCGTCCCCGTTCGCGGAATGGAGGGTGTGAAAGAAGCTTCAATAAAGATCGAGGGATGTACCAGTGAATGGAAATTCTTGGAGGGTGTTGAACTGAAGGTGGCCATTGCCCATGGTTTGACAAATGCCAATGAGATCATGCGGCTTGTACGCCAGGGAAAAGCACCCTACCATTTTGTGGAGATCATGGCCTGCCCGGGTGGATGCATCGGAGGCGGCGGACAGCCCATTCCGACAAGCATGGAGATAAGGAAAAACCGTATGAAAGCCATCTATTCGGAAGATGAACACATGGTTCTGAGAAAGTCACATGAAAATCCCGACGTGATCGCAATCTATAGCGAGTTCCTCGGCAAACCGAACAGCCATAAATCCCATGAGCTTCTTCATACACATTATGTGGAAAGGGAGAGTTATTAAGATTCTATGAGAGTATCGGCGATTGTGCCGAAAGGTTTATGCCCTGCCGGATCATGATCCGGCAGGGCAGGGGCTCACCCGGAAATAAATGAACCTGATCCGGCATGGTTAACCAGCGGATGCTTCCGCCTGTGCATCGGATCCTTTACCGGACATCCGGGCAACAGCCAGACAGTACTTCCGGCCCGGCATACGTATTTTGCAGGGCTTCCCGGTGCCTTACGACTGCTAATGTTGAAATTGCCTGAATAACACCGAATCAGATGGACCCATTACGAATATCCACAGCCCAGTTTGAGAACAGAAGCGGCGACAAGAAATACAATCTTTCCGTGATCGGAACACTGGCTGCAAAAGCAGCGGCAGCCGGATCCGATGTCATTGCATTTCATGAATGCTCCGTCACGGGATACACCTTCGCAAGGAATCTTGACCGGGCACAGATGCTTGATCTGGCCGAACCGGTTCCTTCGGGGGATAGTGTGTCGAAACTTGTCGATATTGCTGCAAGATCAGGGATAACAGTGCTTGCCGGATTGTTTGAAAAAGATGACGCCGGCAGGATCTACAAGGCCTATGTGTGTGTTGACGGAAATGGCCTTACTGCCTGTCATAGGAAGATTCATCCTTTTATCAATCAATACATTACCCCGGGCGACAGGTATACTGTTTTCGACATCTCGGGATGGAAATGCGGGATACTGATCTGCTACGACAATAATGTGGTGGAAAATGTAAGGGCCACGGCCCTGCTGGGTGCTGAGATTATTTTTATGCCGCATGTCACGATGTGCACTCCGTCGCCACGGCCGGGTTCGGGATTTGTTGATCCTGAGCTCTGGAAGAACAGGGCAGTGAATCCGGAAGCTCTCAGAGCCGAATTTGACGGCCCAAAAGGCAGGGAATGGCTTATGAAATGGCTTCCCTCAAGGGCACACGACAACGGCATATATGTGGTGTTTTCGAACCCGATTGGAATGGATGATGATCAGCTGAAAAACGGTTGTTCAATGATCCTCGATCCGTTCGGGAACATAATGGCGGAGTGCAGAACTCTCGGCGATGATTTTGTTACTGCAACCGTAACTGCCGATAAGCTTACCCAGGCCGGAGGTTACAGGTATACGAGGGCGCGCCGGCCGGAATTGTACCGCGATATACTGGGAAAGGACCATAAACCGGTTCAGAAAGTCGCCTGGTTGCCCCGGCAGGATTCCTGAGCCTTAATATGAAAGGGTGACCTGATCGCGGCTTTTTCCGGGTTCTTCATTCGTTTTTTGTCAGGCCGGTCACAAATGAGAAAGATCATCCATATCGACATGGATGCTTTTTTTGCATCGATAGAACAGCTGGATAATCCGGGGCTGAGTGGGAAACCCGTTGCAGTAGGCGGAAGCGGAGAGCGCCATGTTGTTGCTGCCGCCAGCTATGAGGCAAGAAAGTTCGGCGTCCGTTCGGCAATGCCGTCACTTACCGCCCGGCGCCTGTGTCCCGACCTTATTTTTGTACCTCACAGGTTTGACAGGTACGAGGAGATATCCGCGATCATTTTCGGCATCTTCAGGGAATATACCGACAGGGTTGAACCCCTTTCGATTGATGAAGCCTTTCTCGACGTAACGCATGACAGGAAGGGTATCGGCTCTGCCACCCTGATTGCAAGGGCTGTTAAGCAGGAGATAGAAAAAAAGACAGGGCTTACTGCTTCCGCAGGCATATCATACAATAAATTCCTTGCCAAGATAGCATCCGACATCAGGAAACCCAACGGACTTTTCGTCATTTCACCCGATGACGCCATGAAATTCATTGACGAACTCCCCGTTGAGAAATTTTTCGGGATCGGCAGGGTAACAGCGGAGAAGATGCACAGGCTCGGTATTCATAAGGGATCGGAACTGAAACAAATGGATCTCCTGTCCCTCATCAGGAATTTCGGTAAGGCAGGCAGGTTCTACCACGATATTGTCAGGGGAATCGATAACCGGCCCGTCGAGGCATTTACCGAACGCAAATCGATAGGGACGGAGGTTACCTATGAAAAGGACCTTACAAGCCAGTTCGGGATCATTGCGGAGCTGTACAGGGTGGAAAAGGAACTTATGGTACGCCTTGAAAATGCAGGAACAACCGGAAGGACGGTCACGGTTAAGGTGAAATTCTCGGATTTCAGGCAGATAACCAGGAGCAGGACCTTGCCCTGCTATATCCGTGATTTTGATACCCTTCACAGGGAAGTGACCGCGATAAGAAAATCCATGGATCTGGAAGGAAGCAGGATACGGCTTCTTGGGGTCACTGTTTCAAACCTTGAAAGCGATGACCATGCCGACCGCCAACTGCTGCTGTTCGATGAGAACGTTATCAGCTAAACCGGCCGGATCAGCTTTTGCCGCAGTCTGGATGCGCATTCATCTTCGTTTCCGGGTTTCGCAGGGGCAGGGGACAGCACGAACCTTCCGGTGCTTATTCTGTGTGGCGCAACTGCCCGCGATCAGCAGGATGATCATCATGACAAGAGCCACCCGGCGCCATGTAATCCGTAATCTCATTTCAGAAATCTGTCATTTGTTCAGTTATCTGTATTTACCGAAGGTATCATACAGTTAACGGGAAAAAATGAAATTAATTTCAAAACAATTCATCTACGGATAAATATCTTTCTCCTGTATCGTAGCAAAAGGCCATTATACGGGAACCGGGCTTCAGGTCATCAATTACCTGGCTGACGGCTGCAAGGACAGCACCTGTCGAGATGCCGACAAACAAGCCTTCATCCCTGGCAGCTCTCCGTGCATACCTGTACGATTCTTCCTTTCCCACCTTGATTATTTCATCGATAAGCGAAGTATCGAGAATGGCAGGAATGAATCCCGCCCCGATTCCCTGGATAGGGTGGGGCCCAGGTGTGCCGCCGCTGAGTATAGGCGACAATTCGGGTTCGACCGCATAAACTTTCAGGCGGGGAAATTCCTTCTTCAGCAGACTGGCACATCCCGTAAGGTGGCCACCTGTTCCTACTCCTGCAAACATGTAATCGATGCCTTCGGGAAAATCGCGGAGAATCTCCATGGCTGTCGTGTTCCGGTGGGCCTTAACATTGGCCTGGTTATCAAACTGCATTGGTATCCATGAACCCGGAATTTCATCTCTGAGTTGCCTCGATCGCTCGATGGCACCCTTCATCCCTTTTTCCCTCGGGGTGAGTAAGAATTGCGCACCATAGGCGCTCATAATCTTTCTTCTTTCAGGCGACATGGATTCGGGCATGACAAGGATAATCCTGTAGCCTTTCACGGCTGCCACCATGGCCAGACCGATCCCGGTATTGCCTGAAGTGGGTTCTATAATTACACCTCCCGGCTCGAGCAATCCATTCTTTTCGGCATCCTCTATCATTTCCAGCGCAATGCGGTCCTTGATGCTTCCTCCCGGATTTGATCTTTCGAGTTTGAGCCAAACTTCGGATCCTTCACCAAAAAGGCGGTTTATTCTGATGTGCGGAGTATTCCCGATCAGTTCAAGAATTGAATTTGCTTTCATTGAATTCAGCAGATAATGACGGATTATATGATGAAATTGTAGCCTTCAGGGGAGTCATTCTTCCCTTTTACAATTATTTCACTCTTGTGATATACAACGCAAAACGGGGCAACGCTTTCGGTGAGCCACACATTACCTCCGATAATACTGTGATGGCCTACAACGGTATTGCCTCCCAGGATAGTACAGCCGGCATACAATATCACATTGTCCTCAATTGTCGGATGCCTTTTCCTGGAAGCCTTGCTCTTGTCGACGCTCAGTGCGCCAAGGGTTACACCCTGGTAAACTTTTACATGGTTTCCTATGCTCGTTGTTTCGCCGATAACTATCCCTGTTCCGTGATCAATCGAAAAGGGCGTTCCTATCACGGCACCCGGATGAATATCAATGCCTGTTATTTTATGGGCATATTCAGTGATCATCCTGGGAAGCAGCGGAACAGACATCCTCTCAAGCTCGTGGGCGATCCTGTAACAATATATTGCAAAAAAGCCCGGATATATGGCAATGACCTCCTCAAGACTCCTGGCTGCGGGATCTGACTCAAACATGAAGGATGCATCCTTAAGCAGGATAGTCTTTATTTCAGGCATTCGGCCCATCAGCCGGTCAGTCAGATCCACGGGATCATCGGTCAGTCCACTGAAGATAAGTACAAGCAGATCCCTGACTGTCTTGTGGCCCGTATCAGTGAATGGTGCCGTAATGTCGCCCGTGAATGGAAATAAAGTCTTGAACAGCTTTTTTACGGCTATTTCAACACTTTTCTTGTTTGGTATAGTCACCGCGGATTATTATTTAAATGCATTCTCAAGATCAACAAGAAGATCATCAATATGTTCAATTCCTACCGACAGACGGATCAGGTTATCAGTAACCCCTATCTTCTTTCTGAGACCGGCCGGAAACGCCCCGTGAGTCATAATTGCCGGGTAATTTGCCAGCGATTCCACACCGCCCAGACTGTCGGCAAGCTGGAATATTCTCAGTTTTCTGAAGAACGCATTTGCTTCGTTCAGTCCCCCTTCAATCCTGAACGATACGACCCCGCCAAATCCTGTCATTTGTTTTTTCGCAATGGCATGTCCGGGATGTTCTTCAAGGCCCGGATAAAACACTTCCGTTACCTTCGGGATATTTTTCAGATGCCGGGCCACGGCAAATGCATTAAGTTCATGCTGTTTCAACCTGATTGCCAGGGTTTTCAAACCCCGCAAGGTAAGCCATGAATCGAAAGGGGAGGGAACGGCTCCCACGGACTTCTGTACAAGCCTGATCCTTTCATATACCGCCTGATCGTTCAGTATCACTGCCCCGCCTATAACATCAGAGTGACCGTTGATATACTTGGTGGTACTGTGGACAACAATATCCGCACCATGCAGGAGGGGTTTCTGGAAATAGGGGGAAGCAAAAGTGTTGTCAACCACCGTTAAGGCCCCGTGATCTCTTGCTGTATCTGCTATCTTCCCGATATCAAATATTTTGAGCAGGGGGTTTGTGGGCGATTCAAGCCAAACCATCCTGGTTGAAGGCTTGAAAGAGTTCAGTAATGAACCGTAGTCGGCGTAGTCGGCGAAGGTGAAAGTGATGCCCGCCGGTTCAAGTATTTCCTTTATCAGCCGATATGTTCCACCGTACATGTCTTCAGGGACAATTGCATGATCGCCCGGCCGCAAGAGAGAAAACACCGCATGTTCAGCTGCCATTCCCGATGAGAATGACAGGGCATGCCTGCCTTCTTCCAGGGAGGCAAGGCATTTGTCAAGAACCGCTCGGGTGGGATTTCCCACGCGTGAATACTCATAGCCCCCGGGTTTGTCTGCTTCTTCCCTGGAAAAGGTAGAGGTCTGGTAAATCGGAAGGATGGTTGCGCCTGTTGAAGGATCGGCTTCCTGTCCGACCCAGATGGCCTTGGTTTCAAACTTCATGGATCAATGCTGAAAACGATTTGTGCAAAATTAATCATATTCGCCACAAATCATTCCTGCACCGACAGTTTCGTTGGTTCCTTCTTCAATAAAGATCATGCTGCCGGTTATGTTGTTATTTTTATAACAGTCATAATAAAGGGGCCTTGGAGTCCTGATGCTGATATTGGCAATATCATTCATGTTAACGTCGTTACCGGCGGTTTCCCTTTCAAGATTGCTTATGTTCATCCGGTAATTAATGGAACTGACTACACAGGTGGTTTCATTCGTATTGTTCCTTATCAGGTATTTCCGGCCCTGTTGCAGCGGTTTTTCGTTGAACCAGCAGACCATCAGGTTAATATCCACGCCTGACTCTGGCATTTCACCCTTTTTCACTATCATGTCGCCCCTGCTTATGTCAATCTGGTCGGTGAGATTCAGGGTGACAGAATCTCCCGCCTCAGCTTTTGAAATGGTTTTACCCATCACCGTGATCGAGGATATTTCCGATTCCATTCCCGAAGGAAGAACGGTAATCCTGTCACCCGCAGAGAATGTTCCGCTGGCCACCCTGCCGGCATATCCCCTGTAATCGTGGTATTCTGATGAAAGGGGCCGGATCACGGTCTGAACCGGGAATCTTGCGGGTCCCGAATTCCTTTTCTTACCGATCTCTATTGTTTCAATCAGGTTGAGAAAGGTTTTTCCTCCGTACCATTTCATATTTTCCGACGGACTTACAACATTGTCACCGTACTTTGCGCTAATAGGTATGAAATGCAGGTCGCCGGTGCCAAGCCTTGATCCCAGTTTCTTCAGATCGTCGCAAAGCCTCAGGTACACATCCTCCGAATATCCGACAAGATCCATCTTGTTGATGCAGAATACAATATGTCGAATGTCAAGCAGGCTGGCGATATAGGTGTGTCTCATTGTCTGTTCAACCACTCCTTTTCTCGAGTCAATGAGGATCACCGCAAGGTCGGCCGTGCTTGCACCTGTTACCATATTCCTTGTGTACTGGATATGGCCGGGTGTATCGGCAATGATGAATTTCCTTGCGGGAGTTGCAAAGTACCTGTATGCAACGTCAATTGTGATGCCCTGTTCCCTTTCAGCCCGGAGTCCGTCGGTGAGCAGCGACAGGTCCGTTTCCTCCTTGCCCAGTCGTTTGCTCGACTGAACAATGTGCTCCATCTGATCCTCGAAAATGGATTTGCTGTCGTACAAAAGACGTCCGATAAGTGTGCTTTTCCCGTCGTCGACACTCCCGGCAGTGGTAAATCTGAGAAGCCCGATGGGCCGGTTTTCACCATTGAGTTTCATTTGTATCCGGATGAGATTTGAATAAATTACCCTGTGTTCCCGGTCATCAGCATGATCCGGGCAAAAGTGGCCAGTATATCCTGTGGGATCGATTTGCAGTTAAAAGTAACCTTCCTTTTTCCTGTCTTCCATGGCTGCTTCAGATCGCATATCATCATATCTTCCGCCTCTTTCTGTTACCCTTGTGGCGGCAATCTCGGAAATAATCTCTTCAAGCGATCCGGCTTTCGACATGGTGACCCCGGTACAGGTTATGTCGCCAATGGTCCGGCATCTGATGTCGGCTTCAAAAACCTTCTCAGATGGTTTCAATTGCATGAACGGTGCCCAGGCGAGATAAACCCCGTTCCTGAGAAAGATCTTTCGCCGGTGCGTGTAGTACAGCATGGGCAGCCGGATACCCTCCTTCAGGATGTATTGCCACACATCGAGTTCGGTCCAGTTACTGATGGGAAAAACCCTGAAATGTTCCCCGAAATTCTTGTGCCCGTTGAATATGTTCCACAGTTCGGGCCTCTGGTTTTTTGGATCCCATTGTCCGAATTCATTCCTGTGGGAGAAAAACCGCTCCTTGGCGCGTGCCTTTTCTTCATCCCGCCGCCCGCCGCCCACTGCAACATCAATCCTTAGCTCCTCGATGGCATCAAGCAGGGTGACAGACTGGGCCTTATTACGGCTCGCATTGATACCTCTTTCCTCGGTAACCCTTCCCTGGTCAATGGTATCCTGGACTAGCCTGACAATCAGCTCAACACCAAGCTCATTGGCCAGATCATCCCTGAACTTAAGGGTTTCCTCGAAATTATGACCAGTGTCAATATGCAACAGGCTGAATGGCATCTTTGCCGGCCAGAATGCTTTTCTTGCAAGGTGCACCAGAACAATCGAGTCCTTCCCTCCGGAAAAAAGTATTACTTTCTTTTCAAACTGTGATGCAACCTCCCGCATTACAAATATTGCCTCATCCTCAAGTTCCTTGAGATGATTGTCATTTATTGCCAGTGTCTGTTCCTTCATTGCATTATCATTCCGTTTGCTGCAAACTGAATTATCCATGTTTTCCTGAATTTCCTGATCCCGATATTCTATTTTAAATGCAGCCCGCATTCTTTTTCATTGCCGTTCTCCCACCACCATCTTCCGGAACGGAAATCACCATTTTCCTGGACGGCCCTGGTGCACGGCTCACAGCCTATACTTACAAAGCCCTTGTCGTGCAGGCTGTTATACGGCACATTGTTTAATTTAACGTATTCCCTTACCTGATTGTATGTCCAGTTGAACAACGGGTAAAATTTGTAAAGGTCCCTGTTTACGTCATGTTCAACCTGGTGCATCTTACTGCGGCTATCGGACTGGTCGGCCCTGATTCCGGAAATCCAGCATGATTTGCCGGCCAGCGCCCTGTTAAGGGGAATAACCTTCCTGATGTGACAGCACTCGAGTCTGTTCTCCTTTGAATAATAGAAACTGTACGGGCCCTTTTCTGTAACCATTTTTTCAACATCTTCCCTGTCGGGGAAAAAGACTTTGATGGGCTTATTGTACTTTTTGCGGGTCTCGTTAAACACCTTGTAAGTTTCGGGGAAAAGCCTGCCGGTATCGAGCGTCACCACTTCAATGTCAATTGAATTTGAGAAAATGATATGGCTGATTGCCTGGTCCTCCAGTCCGAAGCTGGTTGTAAATATCACTTTTCCCGGAAACAATGATGCAGCTTTTTCCAGCCGGGCCTCAACAGATCCTTCTGATAAAAGTTCAGTCAGCTCTTTCAAATTCATATCCTCTCCTCTTTTTAAGGTTGATCTTCAGCCTTATTTTATGAATATGAGCCCAGATACGTTCATGGAAGTAATAAAGGATGGTTTTGGTGAGCACCTCGATACTGCCGATGGAGACAGCAAGTGTTACCTTCCCGGTTATTATGTAACTTATTATTATTGTGTCAAGGGTCCCTACAATACGCCATGAGACCGACTTCATAAAACTCTTGATGGGCTTGTCGGCCCTTTCGCTAACCCTGATGATCCCTTTTTGGTCGTCAGTTACTGCCGAATGATTGATAAGAACATCCAACATAGCCCTTCATTTTTGATCTGCATCAAAAATAAGGCAGCCGGCGGAATGAAACACTCGTACTAATACGGGAAAATAATGGGTATAAAAACATATAGCGCAATGCGCAATCAGACCTATTATCCCTAGAATGTTCAATGACTGTTCAGCTGATTCCCTCAGGTTCGGGATCATGCAGGAAAACTCAACCGGAAAATAAAAAAAGCAAAAGACAATGCCTTTTGCTTCAGAACAGGCATCCTGTCATGATAATCACTTTCCTATCATTGTTTTTGCCAGATCGAGAATGGTGGTGTCGTCAAAACTCACTATGCCTCCTCCCGGTCCCTGTTCAAAATGCACACCAACAGTGTCTCCTTTTTCAAAATTTGTCCCTCCGAAGTAGTTCCGTACAGTTTCTTCGTTCAGTTGAAGTTTTTCTGCAATTTTCTTCATACTACCGGAGGGTAACTGATCTTTTAGCTTCCGGAGTTCATTGAATGTCATTGTTTTTGCCATTTCCTGATATTTATGTTTTTAAATTTGATTGTATTCAGTCTGTAAATCAAAGTTACTCATTATATCATTAACATAAAAAAATAAAGTCTCCAATCATACAACTGGTTTCCGGTGAATTATCACAAATCTTTCAGCAATTTGAGGAACAGGTTGATAGCTTCTCTTTTGTCATCGTTCAGATCGAAGCTCATGTTCCGGGTCAGGTAGACATAAAGATCGTTGCCGCGTATTGATCCATTAGTGCCATATTTTTCCACCACGGCAGGAATGTTATCCACCCCTGCCTTCAGGGCGGTGTTGAAATCCTTCAGAAAACTGTCGTCCAGTTTCCTGTTCGATGTCCAGCAGGCAAATGCAAAAGGCAGGCCGGTATAATTGAACCATTCTCCGGCCAGGTCAGTACCGAACCTGAAAAGCTTCTCATATTCGAAGCACAGATCGCCGATAAGGACAACAGCCTCACCGTAAGGAATGCTGAGAAAATCAAACCCTTCACTGGTATCGCGCCAGGTAAATTCCTTTTTCCAGACATTTTTTGCAAGGATCCTGGCCAGGCTTACTGATGACCTGGACCGGTAATCGAGATTGATAATGCTGATGTCTTCAAACGGAGTGTTGCTCAGGAGCATTACTGTTCTCACCTTGCCGTACGCTCCGAGACAATAGTCGGTTATCAGGTGATATTCATCGAGCATGGGAAGTGCAGCGACCGGGATAAGTCCGATATCTGCACTTCCGTTTGCCAGCTTTGCCGCACATTCGGCAGGGTGATCAGTTGTAAGAATGACTTTTTTATCGAATCCGCTCTGGGTGAGGCCATATATGAAGGGATAGGTATTTGCAAAACTGACGGCTGAAATTCTTATTTTTTCGCGGTTCATACCTTTGTTGGTTTACGGACTATTCTGAATGCAAGATTCCGTTTTTTTACAACGGCTAAAATACTACTTTTGTGTATAGGATTATTATCTGCCCGGAATCAAATCTTAACAGGATTTACCATGGAACTTAACAGCCTCACGGCAATCTCCCCTCTTGACGGACGATACCGGCCGAAAGTTGAAGAACTGGATGCATATTTTTCAGAGTATGCCTTTATCTATTACAGGCTGCTGGTTGAGGTGGAGTATTTCATTGCGTTGTGTGAGATTCCACTTCCCCAGCTCGCTGATTTCAGAAAGGAGAACTTCACCAGCCTGAGATCTTTCTATGAAGAGTTTTCACCTGATGATGCCCTGAAAATAAAGGAGATTGAAAAAACAACGAACCACGATGTAAAGGCTGTGGAATACTTCCTCAAGGATAAGTTCATTCAGTCGGGTCTGGGCAGATGGTCGGAATTCATCCATTTCGGACTTACCTCACAGGATATAAACAACACCGCACTGCCGCTTTCGCTGAAAGATGCGCTAACTGATGCGTATTTTCCGCTTCTTTTCGAACTCAGGGAAACCCTTTCGGGACTGGCAGACGAATGGAATGATGTACCCATGCTGGCCAGAACGCACGGGCAGCCGGCTTCACCAACCCGGCTTGGAAAGGAACTGGCTGTATTTATCTCAAGGCTCGACGAGCAGTCAAAATATTTCAGCCAGATACCTTACTCCGCCAAGTTCGGTGGGGCAACAGGCAACCTGAACGCACACAAGGCCGCCTATCCAGAAATCGACTGGGTTTCCTTTGCCGATAGCTTTGTGAATGAAACCCTCGGCCTCCATCGCTCAAGTCCCACCACGCAAATTGAACATTACGACAACCTGGCAGCACTTTTTGACAACCTCAGGAGAATCAACGTCATACTTATTGATCTTGCAAGGGATTTCTGGACATACATTTCGATGGATTATTTCAGGCAGAAAACGAGAAAGGGCGAGATAGGGTCCTCTGCAATGCCGCACAAGATCAATCCTGTAGATTTTGAAAATTGCGAGGGCAATCTCGGATATGCCAACGCCATTTTCAGCCATATGTCCGAAAAGCTGCCGGTGTCGCGCCTTCAGCGCGATCTTACCGACTCCACTGTGCTGCGGAATACAGGCGTACCGATTGGACATACGATTATTGCATTCAGTTCATTGATGAAGGGACTCAACAGGATAATAATAAATCGCGAAAAGATCCATTCCGACCTGGAAAACAACTGGGCAGTGGTGGCGGAAGCAGTTCAGACAATTCTGAGAAGGGAGGGTTTTAACAAACCATATGAGGCTCTTCTTGAGCTTACCATGACAAATCAGAAAATTACACGCGGGGTGCTTGAATCTTTTATAGACAGTCTCGAGATCTCCGATGATTTAAAATCCGAGCTGAAAGCGATCACTCCTTTTAATTACACTGGATTTTAAATTTGAAGTGTACCGGATGAATAAGCTCAGACTCCTGCTGAAATATCTTGAACCTTACAAATGGTCGGCTTTCAGGAATATTCTATATAATATCCTGAGCGCCCTGTTTGCACTTTTCTCATATACGATGGTAATTCCATTCCTGAAAATAATGTTCAACAGGATGGAACCAGCCCCGTACCCGGGTGAATTTCAGCTTAATGCCGAATACCTGTCTGCTGCAGCCAGGTATTATATGACTTCACTGATCGACAAACACGGCGAGACTACGGCACTTCTCCTTGTCTGCCTTGTGGTTGTGGTGGCCAGCCTGTTCAAGAACGGATTTATTTTTCTTGCGAACAACAGCATGGCTTACATCAGGTCATGCACCGTGCGCGACCTGCGGAAAAAGATGTATGATAAGGTGCTGAGACTTCCCCTTTCATATTTTACCGAGGCCAGGAAAGGGGACATAATGACCAGGATATCGAACGACGTCCAGGAAATCGAAATCTCTGTAGTGTCATCCCTAACGATGCTATTCAGGGACCCCCTGTACATAATGATCTTTGTAACTTACCTGTTTGTAACCAGCACAAGGCTGACGATTTTTGCCCTGCTGCTTCTGCCTGTGAGCGGATGGCTCATCGGACGGGCGAGCCGCACACTCCGGTCCTCATCATTTGTGGGACAGCAGTTCCTGGGGAAACTCCTTTCGGCGGTGGAGGAAACATTAACAGGATTAAGGATAATAAAGGGATTCAATGCGGAGGAGAAAATGCAGAAGCAGTTTTCACAGACAAACATTCATTACTCCAAGGTATTCAAGAGGATAACCCGCAAGGCCTATCTTGCCAGCCCGATAAGTGAATTCCTTGCAACCATAGTGCTGATGATAATCATGTATTTCGGAAGCACGCTGGCAATGAAGGGAGTCGGCAACCTCGACCAGGAAAGGCTCATTGCTTTTCTTGTCGTATTTTCCCAGATCATCCAGCCGGCGAAAAATATCACCACCGCATGGTTCAGTATACAGAAAGGCATGGCTTCGGTTGACAGGATTGATCAGGTACTGGAGGCACCTGAAAAGATCGCCGAAAAGGCCGATGCCCTTCCCATACGCGATTTCAAGGAATCGATCGAATTCAGGGGAGTATGGTTTGCATACAACAACGAACCGGTACTTAAAGACATCAATCTTAAAATACTCAAAGGGCAGACGGTTGCTATCGTGGGAAAATCGGGAGCCGGCAAATCAACCCTCGCCGATCTTCTTCCAAGGTTCATGGATGTAGACAAGGGTGCGATACTTATCGATGGCATAGATATACGCGATCTGAAGATCAGGGATTTACGAAACCTGATGGGAATAGTGAGCCAGCAGCCGATACTTTTCAATACTTCCTTCCGGGAGAATATTGCTTTCGGAGTTGACACCCATTCACAGGAACAGGTTGAATATTCAGCGCATATTGCGAATGCTCATGAATTTATTACGGATACAGAGGACGGGTATGAGAGCACGGTGGGGGAATCGGGAAACAAATTAAGCGGGGGTCAGCGTCAGCGGATCAGTATTGCCAGGGCGATCATGGCCAATCCTCCCATTCTTATTCTCGATGAAGCCACCTCAGCGCTTGATACTGAATCGGAAAGGCTCGTGCAGGAAGCTATTGTGAACCTGATGAAAAACAGGACATCCGTCGTCATTGCCCACAGGCTTACCACTATCAGGCATGCTGATCTCATTGTTGTAATAGCTGACGGAAAGATAGTGGAGACCGGCACTCACGATGAACTTATTGGCAGGAAGGACGGATACTACAACAAACTTCATTGCTTCCAGACCCCCTGACAGCAAAGGACGGTATAATCCATACCCTTATGAATAAACTGCTGACGGAGATTCTGGATAATGACCTGTTAATTGTATATTTGAAACCGGGAATTATCTTTTATCAGGAACTTTGCATTTAAACAAACTATAATATTTTGCCATATGTCTAAACGATTCTGGTTAAGCTTGATAATGATATTACTTTTATGTCCTGCCATGATTGCACAAAAGGCCAGGGCCAGGCATACGTTTTCCATGGAATCCTCGGGATTCATGCTCGACGGAATCCCATTTCAGATTATAAGCGGGGAAATGCATCCTGCCCGCATTCCCGCCGAATACTGGCGCCACCGGATCCAGATGGCCAAAGCCATGGGATGTAACACAATCGGTATTTATATCTTCTGGAATTTTCATGAACCGAGGGAGGGAGAATATGATTTCACGACCAGCAACCATAACCTGGCGCAGTTCATAAAGACCGTCCAGGATGAGGGCATGTGGCTTCTTGTGCGCCCCGGCCCCTATGTCTGCGCCGAATGGGACCTTGGCGGTATTCCGCCTTACCTGCTGCGGATACCCGACATTAAGCTGCGGTGCATGGATCCGAGGTATATGGCTGCCGCTGAAAAATATATCACACGTCTGGCTGCCGAACTTAAGCCATGGCTGATAACGAACGGAGGACCCATACTCATGCTCCAGATTGAGAATGAATACGGCAGCTATGGCAATGACAGGAATTACCTTTTGCGGTTAAAGGAGATATGGCAGCAGAATGGGATCGATGTACCGTTTTTCACCGGCGACGGAGCTACCCCTCATATGCTGGAAGCCGGTTCATTGCCCGGCTGTGCGGTTGGCCTGGATCCGGGAAGCAGCCCGGCTCATTTTGAACTTGCAGAAAAAATGAACCCGGGAGTCCCCGTCTTCAGCAGCGAAACATATCCGGGATGGCTGACACACTGGGGAGAAAACTGGGCCAGACCCGACACTTCCGCGTTCCTGAAGGAAATCAGATTCCTGATGGATAATAAAAAATCATTCAACCTGTATGTTGTCCACGGAGGTACCAATTTCGGCTTTACAGCCGGGGCCAATTCCGGGGGAAAAGGCTATGAGCCTGATGTTACAAGCTACGACTATGACGCTCCCATTGATGAACAGGGGCGACCAACGGCCAAATACATGGCATTGCGGAAACTTATCGGATCATACCTGCCTAAGGGTAAAAAGCTTCCGGATATTCCTGCTGCGGTTGAGGCAGTTGAAATACTTCCAATACCTCTCAACGTGTTCACATCTGTCTGGGATAATCTTCCCCAGCCCGTTAACTCCGTTCAGCCGGGTCCTTTTGAATCATACAACCAGGACTACGGATTCATTCTTTACAAAACCGAACTGATTGGTCATAAAAAGGGCCGGCTTACCGTTACCGACCTGCATGATTATGCCACAGTATTTGTCGACGGGGAGTACATCGGTTCGCTCGACAGACGGTTAGGGATCAATTCCCTGGAAATACCGGAAAGCAAAAGCGCAAATCCTGTGCTGGAAATCCTTGTTGAAGGGATGGGCAGGATAAATTTTGCAGAACACCTCATTGACAGAAAGGGAATTACGGAAAGGGTGACATTAAACGGGATGACGCTGATGAACTGGAAGATTTACAACCTTCCCATGAGTGATGATTATATCTACAATCTCCGTTCGTCGGCAAGAAATCCGGGAAAACGGGGCGTGTTTTTCAAGGCAAACTTCTTTATCGACAAGGCCGGCGATACTTTCTTCGACGTTTCCGGTCTTAAGAAAGGCATTGTGTGGGTGAATGGACACAATCTCGGACGTTACTGGGAAATAGGGCCGCAGAAAAGACTCTACTGTCCGGGGATTTGGCTCCGGAAGGGTGCAAATGAAATGGTGGTTTTCGATCTGCTGCAGCTCACGGCACCGGTGGTAACAGGAAAGAAAACGATGGAATAATTGCCGGCCGGAACCTGATCAGCGAAACCTGCCGGTGAATGTCATTCCGATATTCTGATCAATCTGATCCGGAACTTTCACAAACGGAGCCGGCATAGTCGGCGCATTGCGAACCGTGATGGCATTGCGCGGCTGGTTAACAGCCTCCGGGAGAACTCAGATATTTCCGCAGCATCCCCCGGGATAAAAAACGGGGATCATTTGCTGAAAATGATCCCCGGCAGTTATTGAATAAGCTATTTTGAGTCAGACAAGGATCTTTGTGGTGAGGTTCGCAATGCTTGTACGGATATCGTCAAACGGTTTGCCTTCCCGGCTCCTGTCTTGTTCAACGATCATGTATTTCATTCCTGCAACATCCTTTGCTGCCAGGATCGACCTGAAATCGATCACTCCGGCCCCGACCGGTGCAAAATCATTCACGCCGTCGGTTGTATAGAAGGGAGCCTCTTTTGTAAACATGTCTTTCATGTGGAACAACTGGAACCTTCCCGGATATTTCCTGAATATCTCTACCGGATCCTGGCCTGCCTTGGTTGCCCAGAAAATATCTATTTCCATTGTTACCAGATCCTTGTCGAGTTCGGCAAGCATAACGTCAAAATAGGGTATCTTTCCTTCGACGGTGTCAAATTCAAAATTATGATTGTGATACCCGAACATTATGCCGTGTTCCTTCATTATTCCGCCTACAATGTTCCAGTCTGCAACCATTTTCCTGTAACTGTCGATGGTTTTTCTCGCTTCCTCCACCACCCAGGGCTGAATGCAGTATTTTACCCCGAGCCTGGCATGATCCTCCGCCATCTTTTTGGCATTGTCAAGGGTTACACCCTGAGCTTCGACCTGGGTGTGGCTGCTGAGTATTTCCATTCCCAGATCGTTGACAATCTTCAGGAATTCCGCTGGCTCATAGCCGTAAAACTTGCCATCGGCGTAGTTGGCCAGTTCAACGTATTTGTATCCGGCATCGGAAACCTGTTTCAGCGAACCGCGGACGTCGGTTGCCATGGCATCCCGGATTGTATAGAGCTGGAGCCCTATACCGAATGATTTCGGATCTGATTTGGCGGCACTGGCCTTGCCTGCGGTACCCGGAGAGTTCCTGCATGAATACTGGGAAAGGGCTAATGCACCGAGAGCGCCGGCTGCTGATAATCTGAGGAATTCCCTCCTCGAACGTGAGTTTTTCATTGTTTTGCCAGTTGGTTAATATTTAATTCCTTGGTTTGATCTTCCAAAGTTAAAAAATAATATTTTCTATCTTAGTACATGACAAAAAATAGCAACTATCTGGATGTTAATATGTTATAGCAATATTGTTAATAAATACACATCTTTTTATTAGGTTAAAACCTTGATAATCAATATATTGGAATAGTACAACCAATACATTTTCCAACTATGAAAATCAAGGTCAATAACAAAGTTACAGTTTTATCTGATACGTTGAAAGGGTTCTTTGGTGACAAAATGAATCTGGCTCGTATAAAGTTCTTTGGCTTATTTATCAGTGCGTTATGCAAAGTACAAACTGTCTGCTTCGAAAAGCTGGCCTGTGGTTTTGACTCAGATGTAAAGTATGAATCATCACTACGCAGAATACAGAGGTTTATGTCGGAGTATTCCCTGGACCCGGACCTGGTTGCCAGGTTTATTTTTGCTCTGCTCCCGCTTAAACCACCATTCAGGCTGGCACTGGACAGAACAAACTGGAAGTTCGGCACCAGCAACATTAACATCCTTACTCTGGCCATTACATACAATGGAGTTGCCTTCCCTGTTCTGTTCCATGTTATGCCCAAGTTCGGGAACTCTTCCATGCAGGAGAGGATAGACTTAATGGAACGCTTTATCAGGCTCTTTGGATCCGGATGTATTGAATGCCTTCTGGCCGACAGGGAGTTTATAGGAGATAAATGGCTTGAATATCTTAACAGGTCAGGCATTGAGTATCATATTCGTATTCGTGAAAACTTCTGGGTTGAAATACCTCGCAACGGACACATGGTGAAAGCTTCCTGGTTGTTTAATAATTTGAGGGTCAATGAATGTGCTTTTTATCATAAGATTGTAAAGATCAACGGACAGCTTTGTTATCTCTCTGCATCCAAAATAATAAACAAGGAGAAGAAACCGGAGCTTCAGGTAATTGTGTCTTACAATAAACCGGATAAAGCACAGGCTCTTTACAAGGAAAGATGGCAAGTAGAAACTGTCTTTAAGGCTTTGAAATCCAGTGGCTTTAATATTGAAGACACTCATCTGACTGATATTGATCGGGTGTGTAAGCTATTATCTCTGGTTTTAATTGCCTTCACATGGGTTTATAAAGCGGGAATATATCTCGACACACTGAAGCCCATTGAAATTAAAAAACACGGCAGAAGAGCAAAAAGTTTGTTTAAATATGGTCTGAATTACATCGCCAACTTGCTTTTAAACAATGATATAGATAAATTTGCCCAAAGCTGTAAATTTTTGTCATGTACTTAGATTTTCTATAAATGTAAAGTCATGCTTCGGATTTTTAAGGAAGAGGCTGGTCAAAGGAAAACGGAACAGGAAGTAAATGTGATCCGGGTGCCGGTTCACTGAATACAGAACAGGGGGCACAAATGCCTTGTAAAAATATTCTGGTAAACCCCTTTTTCCACTATATGTTCATTTTCGTCAAGCAGCCTGAAAAATTCCTCTGATCTCTGGGCAGCAAGCTTGTATCCTATATGGATCAGCTGTCTCATTCCCTGGTTATAATCCGGGTTCTTTGAGTCATGCCTGAGTGATGCCGCAAATTTCCTGCTGTTCCAGCCTGATACCCTGGCAGCTGAGGGAAGCTTTGACTTGTCAATGTCAATGACATCGGCATAAGGACCGCATAATTCATCAATCCTTTCAACTGCCTCAGCGTAGATCTCCTTGACGAATTCGAGGGCCTCGTTCCCGGATTCAGCAAGACCGATCACCTCTTCAAGCCAGGTTGTTCCTGCGGTCTTTACATGAATACCCTTGTCGTGCCTGCGGATAATTGATCCGATAACCGGGTAGATTGAAAACTTATCGGACCCGGAATGAACGCTGATCTTGATATTCTCAGGCAGGCCGAATTCACCTGCGGCATAGCTCAGTACCAGGAGATCCTGTTCAAATTCCCCTGCAAATTTTTTGATATCGCCGACGTAATCAACGCCTTTGTTGAAGCGCCCTGAAAATTTCGGCGCCAGTGTCTGAACCGGGATCCTTTCATCACTTAACATCTTGAGTATAAAGAGTATTTCAACGGGAGACTGGGGCTGGGCCACCTCATCCATCGAGATTTCAGTAATGAAATTCCCCGACCCTTTTGCAGATTCAATTTTCCTGTACACCTCGCCTGCCTTTTTTGCAGCAAAGAGGTATTTTTCGGCAATTTCCACGAGCATTTCATTGGAGCATTTGCGGATCCTGGGAATCCCCGGGATCTTTATTCCCCTTGAGTACCGCGCCACTCCGGAAAGGAATCTTTCGATCTCGCTGTCTGCGGCCCGCTTGCCTATATATGAAGCCACATCAATGGTGAAAAAATCAGAACTTTCTATGAATCTCTCCACATTGTCCAGGTTAATGTGATCGGCATCGACAAAATATGGTCTGCCAAAGCCTGCATTCCTGGTTGTTCTGTCAGCTTCCTGCCTTACATCATCGGGCTGGGTTCCAATAATGATATGCTCCCTGTTCGATTTGTTCCAGACAGGTGTGATTTCACAGCCTTTTTTTTCAGCATCAATTATTGCTTTGAGCTGGGCCTGCCCCTGTCGTCCGAACCTGTCTCCGATCCCGAAGGAGTACTTTCCAATTTTTTTCATCTGAACGATAATAAATTAAACCTAAGCGGACATTGTTTCCCGGAGAAGTCACTCAAGTGTTACCTTCTTGTTTTTGGGTGCAAATACCTGCATGATTATCCAGGCCACCAGGTATGCGCTCCCCGCAATTGCGAACATTATTACATATCCTGTTTCCACGTGTCCCAGATTTTTATAGTATTCCAGCAGGTTGCCGGCCAGGATGGAAACGAATGCACCGCCCAGGGCGCCCGCCATTCCTCCGATACCCGTCACCGAGCTGACTGCGCTTTTGGGGAAAGCATCAGATACGGTGGTGAATATGTTTGCCGACCATGCCTGGTGCGATGAAGCTGCCAGGGCGATGAGCCCAACTGCTCCCCAGGTACTGAGATTCGGTGATTGCGCAAAAACTATGGGTGTGACCAGCAGGGCAAAGACCAGCATTGCAATTTTCCTGGCTTTGAATGGTGACATTCCCTTTTTTATCATGAATGATGAGAGCCAGCCCCCGAAAATGCTTCCGATGGTGGTGGAGGTATAAATAACCACCAGCGGCAGGCCGAAGGCTTTTATATCAAGCCCCGTGCCTCTGACGGATGCAAGCCATCCGGGTATCCAGAACAGGTAAAACCACCAGATCGGATCAGTAAGACCCTTTCCGATAAAGAACATCCATGTCTGCCTGTATCTGAGAAGCTGAACCCACGGGATGCTTTTTGCAGGTTCATCCTTTTCCTCAATGTCACTCTGGATAAATTCAAGTTCTCCCTGCGAAAGCCTTTTTTGCTTCTCGGGAATTTCATAGTAGATAAACCAGAGAATGAGCCACAGTAACCCAATAGCCCCGGTTATTATGAACGCTGCCTGCCATCCGAGGGCGGTGGCAATAGCAGGGACAGCAAGCGGTGCAATTATTGCTCCCACATTGGTTCCGGAATTGAAAATACCGGTGGCAAGGGCCCTTTCCCTCTTGGGAAACCATTCTGCAACAGTTTTTATCGCAGCCGGAAAATTACCCGACTCACTGATCCCGAGAAACGCCCTCCAGAATCCAAAACCCAGTCCGCCTTTGGCCAGGGCATGTCCCATGGCGGCGATGCTCCACAGGAGAACCGATAATCCATAGCCTATTTTCGTGCCGAACCTGTCAATCAGGCGTCCGGCAATCACCATTCCCAGTGCATAGGCTATCTGGAAGGCTGTGACAATATATCCGTATTCAGCTTCTCCAATATTGAGGTCGGATTCAAGCAGGGGTTTCAGTATACCTATTACCTGCCTGTCGAGATAGTTAACGGTGGTTGCAAAAAATATCAGGGCACATACGGTCCACCTGTAGTTTCCGGTTTTGGTATTTTGCGGCATTGTGTTTCAGTTTGAGTTTCAGGGATTATACGTTATAGGTTGATGAAGCGGTGGTTCCTCCGCGCCCGGTCCAGTTCGTATGAAAGAATTCGCCTCTTGGTCTGTCGATCCTTTCATAGGTATGCGCGCCAAAGTAATCGCGCTGGGCCTGGAGCAGATTTGCCGGCAGCCTTTCACATCTGTATCCGTCAAAGTAACAAAGGGCAGATGCTATGGCCGGAACAGGGATACCGCCGGCAGTTGCGGCAGCCACAACTGCCCTCCATCCATTCTGTGCCCTGTCGATCTTATCCCTGAAGAACGGGTCGAGCAGCAGGTTGGTTATTCCGGGATCGTTGTCAAAAGCCTCTTTAATCTTGCCCAGGAAAACCGACCGGATAATACAGCCGCCTCTCCACATAAGGGCTATTCCCCCGTAATTTAGCTTCCAGCCGTATTCCTCTGCCGCAGCTCTCATCAGTGAGTATCCCTGTGCATACGACACTATCTTCGATGCGTACAATGCTTCGCGGAGGTTTTCAATAAATCCTGCGACGTTGCCGGAAAAGCCCGGACGCGGTCCGGTCAGCAGGGAGGATGCCATAACCCGCTCATCCTTTATCGCGGACAGGCATCTCGAAAAAACTGCTTCTCCTATCAGTGTGAGTGGTATTCCCAGATCGAGGGCTGCCACCCCGGTCCATTTACCCGTTCCCTTCTGCCCTGCAGTATCCAGGATCTTGTCAACCAGGGGTTCTCCGTCTTCATCCTTGTATGCCAGAATATCCCTGGTGATCTCGATCAGGTAACTGTTGAGCTCACCCTCGTTCCATTCCCTGAAAATGGAATGCATCTCATCAGCACTCAGGTGAAGCATGTCCCTCATGATCTGATAGGCTTCGCAGATAAGCTGCATATCGCCGTACTCAATTCCGTTATGAACCATTTTGACAAAATGACCGGCGCCGTTTTCGCCAACCCAGTCACAGCATGGCGAACCATCTTCAACCTTTGCCGCAATTGCCTGGAAAATCGGCTTCACTGAAGGCCATGCGGCCGGCGACCCCCCGGGCATAATGGAAGGCCCCAGCAAAGCGCCTTCCTCGCCTCCCGAAACACCTGTCCCGATATACAGAAGCCCCTTGCTCTCAACATAGGCAGTACGTCTGTTGGTATCAGGGAAATGTGTATTTCCGCCGTCAATGATAATATCTCCTTTTTCCAGGTAGGGGAGAAGAGCTTCAATCATTTCGTCAACTGGCTTGCCTGCCTTGACCATTATCATTACCTTACGGGGCCTCTTCAGCGAACCGGCAAGTTCTTCAAGGGTCATAGCACCCCGGATATTTTTCCCCCTGGCCCTTCCGGCAATAAAGTCCTTGACTTTCTGTACTGTCCTGTTGTAGACAGTTACACGGTAACCCTTGCTTTCCATGTTCAGCACCAGGTTTTCGCCCATAACAGCCAGCCCTATTAATCCTATGTCAGACAATTCATCCATGTTAATGTTTTATTACTGATGGTATATTATTAATTTCATTACTGCTGTAATCGTTTTTTCCGGCCCTGGTTTCAGTTACCGCCGGCCGCTCCCGGCAGGCTGATCCGTATTCCGGTAATATTCCTGCACAACTTCGTCCATCACCCTGCTTGTCCTTGCAGCGCTGATCCCGGTGCTGACAACCGGTCCCCCTTCTGTTAATGAATTAACAATCTGTTCGATAAGAAAATACTGGACATTTTCGGGTCTGGCATTTTCATATTCCTGCCTGCCGGTATCATTTACAACAACAATCGGTTCAAATGAAAAGGTCGATGTTTTAATCATTCCTCTTTCCCCGAATATCTCAAGCGAATCCCTTCTGTTTTCCCAGACTGACGAAAAGTTCCAGGTTCCTGATGCAACGATATTTCCCGGAAAGACAAAACTGGCTGAAACCATATCTTCGGCCCTATACAGGTTTGCCTGGTTCACAGCAACAGCTGCAGTTTTCTGGACAGGACCAAACAGGAAATCGAGATAGTCAAGCTGATGGGAAGCGAGATCAAAGAAATGCCCGGCTCCTGAAATCTCGGGTATCACGCGCCACGGTAGCTTCCCTGCCTTTTCATCCGGGGAAAGATACTTAAATATCTGGATCTGAACAAATCTTACCTGTCCGATGTGACCTTCTTCTATAAGCTCCCTGATTTTCAGAAATCCGGGCAATGTCCTGCGGTAATATGCAACGAAAACAGGCTGGCCGTATTTAGCTGCAGCCTCGTTTATCCTGATGCATTCCCCGTAATTTGCAGCCATTGGTTTTTCAATATATACGGGCTTGCCTGCCTGAAGAGCCCTGAGTGCATACATGGCATGGCTCCCCGGGGGGGTTGCTATGTAAACGGCATTTACGTCAGTGTCATTAATAAGATCATCGGCATTGCTGTAATACCTTGGTACATTGTGCCGTTTTGCATAATCCGCCGCAAGGGCGGCATCCCGCCGCATTACTGCCAGAAGTCTCGAATTCCTTACCTTATTGAAGGCCGGACCGCTTTTAACTTCAGTCACATTGCCGCATCCGATTATTCCCCAGTTTATCATGCCAGTCTTTCTTTGGATGCCCACAGCCCGGTTGCGGGATTTGAGATGAAAAAGATTTCCTGCCCTCCGGGCATGGTGCTGAAACCCTCCCTGAGCCTGCCGCCATCATACCTGGCCATCATTTTATCCAGATCGTCGTAACAAAAATTTACCGATTCAATCTCTTCTCTGGAAAGGATGCCGGGACAATAAGTCACTTTGAATCTTCCTTCCGTACTTCCATGAATAAGATGTGCGGCGGCACTGAGATTATTTTCGAGCTCAGCATTTCCGTCAAGCTGCCGGAGAACGGCATCTGTTCCCCGGTAACCGTATTTACGTATGAGTCCGTCTATTACACCATCCTCACCAAACTGCCTGAGTCCGGGCGCCAGGATTATAAGCTCACCATCATCAGCCATCGCCATTCTTGTCCGGTAAATAGCTTTGTTACCAAGCCAGGTGCTTTTGTATTCACCCGGATCGAGGTATACAACCACTTTGGCAAGGGGTTTATCAAGCACGGTGAAGTTAACCCTGACCGACAATTCCGCCGCTTTCAGGAAAACCTCCTCATCATCGCCTGCATATAGTCCCCTGATGGCAAGGCTGCCTGCTTCATCGCGCCCAACAACCGTGTGGATATATACCAGAGGCAGATGGGCGGTGAATTCCCCGGATGCAAAGTTCAGCAGCCTCCTGACCGGAGTGTCGGCTTTCCCCATCATCCTTTCCATCCCGTAAACCGCACCAATGAAATGGCTCTTGTTTATTCCCTCATGGCCGCCGGTTCCGATGAATATATTCTTGTTATAGTTGGCCATTCCTGCAACTTCATGGGGAACCACCTGTCCGACAGATATTATAAGATCATATCCTCTTTCAACAATCATTTTGTTGAGCTGGGCGGGCCATGGATACGACAACCGGGCTTCGGTCAGTTCCGAAACAAATTCCCCCGAAACTGTCCCCACGGTCAAAACATCGTTGCGCCAGTCGTGCACTCTGAAAAGATTGTGCGGAACATCCCTGTACATAATGGATATTTCTTCACCGGTCATGGGCATGTGAGTGCCCAGGGCAGGAAGAATATCGCTGATCCTTTCGCGGTAATAATCATAAATAAATGAAGTGATATCACCGGCCCTTGAATGGAACCTGGTATAATCGGGGGGGATAATGAGCACCTTCTTCCTGGGCCCGATCCTTTCCAGAATCACTGATACTGCCTCCTTCAGTTCAGTGTCATTTATTGCCGTGCTTTCCGAACCTTGCTGATAATATATCATAAATCATTCATCCTTTAACTCCTGGTGTATTTAATCACATTACCGGCGTATCCCTGAATTACTTCCATAATACCTCAACCCGAAACCCGTAACCCTCAACCCGTAACCCTCAACCCGAAACCCTCAACCCGAAACCCGAAACCCTCACCCTCGCACTCACTCTCACTCTCACTCTCACTCTCACTCTCACTCTTTCTCACACTCCGCTGTAGGCGCTGAATCCGCCGTCGACCGGAATCACGATGCCAGTCACGAACTTCGACAGACCGGACGCAAGATACAGCAAGGTGCCGGTGAGTTCACCGGGCGTGCCAAACCGATCCATCGGAGTATTGCCGATAATCTTTTTTGCCCTTGCGGTCAGCTCTCCGGTTTTTTCATCGATCAGCAGAAAACGGTTCTGGTTTGTCAGTAGGAATCCGGGTGCAATTGCATTGACCCTCACCCCGGTTTTTGCAAAATGAACCGCGAGCCATTGTGTGAAATTGTTAACAGCTGCTTTTGCTGCTGAATATGCTGCTATCTTGGTAAGGGGCCGGTAGGAATTCATCGATGAGATGTTGATGATCGTACCCGATCTCCTTTTTACCATATCGGCAGCAAAGACCATTGTCGGGAGGAGGGTGCCCTTGAAATTGAGATCGAACACCTGGTCGAATCCATCGATCCCGAGTCCGAAAAAAGTATCGGTCAATTCTTCGTTTCCTTCGATCATTTCTACTTTGGTGGTTGCGGACGCAGCATTTCCTCCCGCACCGTTGACCAGTATGTCGGCAGGACCGAACCGGCTGATCAGCTCTTCTCTGGCGGCACTGAGTGACGATTTGTCAAGAACGCTTGCTGCCAGTCCCATGGAAGGTGTTCCGGATTCCTTTTCAATTTCACCGGCGATTTTCAGGGCAGCTTCCTTGTTCAGATCAATTATTGCCGTCCTCACTCCCTGCAATGCAAGAGCCCTGGCCATCTCAGAGCAGATAACCCCCGCACCGCCGGTGATGACCGCTGTTTTGTCCTTAAGTTCCAGTTCGTTCATGTTTTATGGTATTTAATTGATCGTTCGTTTTTTTCAGCGCTTGCAGGATGCCCTGAAGGGATCCCATGCCGTTTTACCCGGTGATTTAAATATAATGGTTTTGCATATGCTGCCGGTCAGGTTAATGCCTTTTATTATATTCCGAGAAACTGTTTCGCGTTCCGGTAAGAAATATCCTCAACAAGTGGTTTTATGAGATCATCCTCATCAGGGACAAGTCCTTTTTCGATCCAGCACCCGATGAGATTGCATGCTATCCGCCTGAAATATTCGTGCCTGGGATATGAAAGAAAGCTCCGTGAATCGGTAACCATTCCCGCGAACCTTCGCAGAAGTCCGAGTGAAGAAAGGTCCGTCAGATGTTTATTCATACCCTCCATCTGATCGAGGAACCACCAGGCGGCCCCGTATTGCACCTTTGCAGCCATTGAACCATCGTTGAAATTTCCCGCCATGGTGATCATCATTTCATTATCGGACGGATTGAGGTTGTAAAGGATGGTTTTGGCAAGCTGACCCGAGAGGTCAAGTGTATCGAGGAACTGCGACATCCGGACCGGATCCTGTCCGCCCCCGATTGAGTCCCATCCTGTATCCGGCCCCATGCTCATGAACATCCTTGAATTGTTGTTCCTCAGGGCACCGACGTGGAACTGCTGGGTCCATCCGCGTGCATGATTCATTTTGCATATCTCAAGCATTACGGCCGTTTTATATTTTTCGCCTTCTTCCGGAGTCAGGCTTTCTCCGCTCAGTAGCTTCTGCAGAGATCGGTTAATCTCCGCGCCTGTGAAGGCGGAGTAGTAAAACCTGTCGAGCCCGTGGTCGGAGATCCTGCATCCGTTTTCGTGAAAATGCCGGTGCCTGGCATCGAGGGCGCTGATCAGTGAGTCAAGATCCTTTATTTTTATGCCCGATGATTCGCCGAGTTTCAGAACATAGGCTGCGAATTTTGCCGGATCGTCTGTTTTTATGATGTTGTCGGGCCTGAATGTCGGCAATACCCTGACATCGAAGGAATCCTTCAGTTTACGGTGATATTCAAGCGAATCAGCAGGATCATCAGTGGTGCATACCGCCTCAACATTCATCTTTCTTATCAATGACCTGGTGCTGAAATCCTTCTGTCGCAGCATACGCGAGCTCTCCTGATAGACCCGGGAGGCGGTGTAGGGAGAAAGCAGGTCGTAGATACCGAAGTACCTTGCAAGTTCCAGGTGGGTCCAGTGGTAAAGCGGATTTCCGATGGTATACGGAACGGTTTCCGCCCATTTGCTGAACTTTTCCTCCGGAGCCGCATCACCCGTGCAATATCTTTCACTCACCCCGTTTGTCCGCATGGCCCGCCATTTGTAATGATCTCCTTCGAGCCAGGCTTCCCAGATATTCTCAAACTGTCTGTCTTCAGCGATCATGCGGGGTGAGAGATGACAATGGAAATCGATTACGGGCAGATGCGCGGAAAACTCATGGTAGAGCCGCCTTGAAGTTTTATTCTCAAGAAGGAAATTATCGTTTATAAAATGCTTCATATTGATGGATGTGTAATAAACTGCGTGAACGTGAAATATAAGTAGCCTGAATCATTTAAGAAATAAAAATAGCAAATTAAGTTAATTCCGGGTTATCTGTAATTGCCTTCCGTTTTTATTTACCCGCCCTGTTGAAAGAAGAACGACTATATTCATGGTAATTCACTAAATGATTGTATTTTTGAAAAGACAATACCTGTAAAAATAATTCCATAATATGAAAATTGATTTTCGGTACGCAGTGCATCCTGTTGATTTCAAGGGATATGACACTGAAAGGATCAGGAAGGAGTTTCTTGTGGAAAAGATTTTCGAACCTGATGAGATCATCCTGGTTTATTCGCTATATGACCGGTACATTGTGGGAGGGGCCATGCCCGTAACCCGTTCATTAAGCCTCGAATCGGCAACCGAACTGAAAGCGGACTATTTTCTCGAACGCAGGGAAATGGGCATCATTAATGTGGGGGGCGAAGCTGTTGTTGATACGGCCGATGCTTCATACAGGCTCGGATTCAAGGAAGCGTTATATATGGGCAGGGAAACTGCCGGTGTGGCCTTCAGGTCTGTGGAAGCAGGCAAACCGGCAAAGCTCTATATTAACTCGGCTCCTGCCCACCACAAGTATCCCTCAGCCCTGATTACACTGAAGCAGGCTGAAACGGCAATTCTGGGTTCGGCTGAAACCTCAAACCATAGGACTCTCAACAAGCTGCTCGTCAACAGTGTCCTCCCAACCTGCCAGCTGCAGATGGGAATGACGGAGCTGAAACCCGGCAGCGTGTGGAACACCATGCCTGTGCACACCCATAACCGCAGGATGGAAGCATATTTCTATTTTGAGGTTCCTGAAAAACAGGCTGTATGTCATTTCATGGGCGACCCTGATGAAACAAGGCATATCTGGATGAGAAATGAACAGGCAGTCCTGTCGCCTTCATGGAGCATTCACAGCGCTGCCGGTACTTCGAATTATACGTTTATCTGGGGAATGGCCGGTGAGAACCTTGACTATGGTGACATGGATGTCAGACATCCTGACACCCTCAAATGACCGGTCCGGCCGGGTCCCGACGGAAGTTCGGGAACCCGGTATTTCACACCTGTTTTTCAAAAAGTATGAACTGAAAATATAAGATGATGAAAGATCTTTTCGATTTAACTGGAAAGGTAGCTCTGGTTACGGGAGGAACCCATGGAATAGGCCTTGCCATTGCGATCGTCCTGGCCAGGGCCGGGGCCGGGGTTTGCGTCAATGATATCAATGATGATAAGCTGAAAGCCTGCCGTGAAGCTTTTGCCAGGGAAGGGCTCAATGTTTTCACCCTTAAATTCGATGTAACATCCCAGGATGAAGTTGATTCGGGAATATTGCTTATTGAAAGGGAAGTTGGCGCTGTCAGTATCCTGATCAACAATGCAGGCATCATCAAAAGGATCCCCATCCTTGAAATGGAGGTCGGGGATTACCGGCAGGTCCTTGATGTGGATCTCGTGGCCCCGCTGATCGTGAGCAAAAGGGTAGTTCCGGGAATGATTGAGCGCAGGGAAGGCAAGATCATAAACATGTGCTCGATGATGAGTGAGTACGGACGCAATACTGTATCTGCCTATGCATCGGCAAAAGGGGGTCTGAAGCTTCTTACCCGCGCCATGACCTGCGAGTGGGCGAAATACAATATCCAGGTCAACGGAATAGGCCCCGGATACATTGCCACTGCACAAACAGCCCCGATCCGCGAGAACGGCCATCCTTTCAACGACCTTGTAATGACCCGCACTCCTGCCGGCAGGTGGGGGGAACCGGAAGATGTAGCCCACGCTGCACTTTTCCTGGCCTCAAAAGCCAGCAACTTTGTGAACGGCCACATCCTTTATGTCGATGGCGGCATTCTTGCCAATTTCGGGTATGTGAAAGGTGAAAATGACCTTTGAATATCCCTTGTATGAAACTGAAAATCTGTTGCGTTATCTTTTCTGCCTGGCTTCTGCTTCCAGTGCCCGGTAATGCCCAGCCTGGATACAGGATAGGGGTTTCCCGGCGCAGCATTGAGCCTGACCGGTCTCTTGTCTCACTTCACCTGGGAGGTTACGGCGCTCCGCGTGAGGGACGATTTACCCTACAGTGGAACAGTGCTGACTTCCTTCCCGGAACATCCGCTATCGGCGGCGATCCGCAAAGGATATTTATTGTCAGGAATGCCGAATTGCTGGAAAGGGAGCTGTTCCAGACCGGCCAGCCGTGGAAAAAGACCGGAAATAAAAGGGATATTGTTGCCATAACCGGAAACGGAGAGAAGATCTATGGGGCCGATGCTTCCGGAAATTTTTTCTCTTCCGGTCCCGGAAAAAAGATCGCCTGGCGCAAAACGGGAATCCCCGGCATGCTTACCATTTCACTGGCCTGTTCACCGGATTGCCTTTACTCACTCGATCCTGAGGGATCAATATGGATGATTGATCCCGAGGCAGGCACCACTGGCTGGACCGGCATCACCACGCCTGACGGGGTGATCAGTATCGCTGCAATAAAACGGAAGCTGTACGCTTTGACCGGCGACGGTATAATATATCAGTGTGAACCTTCATCTGGGAGAACAAAATGGCTCAAAGCCGCGGGCAGGAATAATGAGACCCTGACCGAAGACATAAGGATGATCACCATTGCCGGGAATGGGATTTATGGTTTCGGCAGCGACGGGTATCTCTATGAAGGCGACCACCGCAGTGAGGGAAACCTGTCAGTCAGGACAATGGCAATAACCGGCGGATCAGATACATTCGTCATTGCCAGTGCTGATGTATGCGGGTTTGACGGCTCCTTTACGGGGCTGGTGAAAAATGCCGCCAGGGATCAGTTCGGACTGCCGCCCGAGGCAATATTCATAAATTCAATCCACACCCATTTTGCACCTGTGTCGCAGAACTGGCTCACATGGCAGGAAGCCAACCAGCGTCCCGACAGTACTTACCTGTATTCCACAGTTGCAAATGCAATCCTGTCCTCGATCGGGGAAGCTCTCGACCGGCGGATGCCAGCCCGGATATTCTTCGGCCGCGGAAATACCGACATCGGATATAACAGGAGCCTTCCGAAGCACCCCGAACTTTATGACAGCTCGGTGGATGTGTTGAAAATCCGGTACACTGAAACCGGCAGGGAATCCTATTTGTTCCTTGCCTCCTGCCACCCGGTTTTCAGCACTGCCGGGAAGCTTCATTACACCATAAGTGCAAATTTCCCCGGAGTTGCCAGGAAACTGGTGGAGGAAAGAACCGGCACCGCATGCTCGATCTTTATCCAGGGAACAGCGGGGGACATTAACCCGAGAGATGACGGGGAATATATTACCGGGGAAAAACTGGCAAATGAGGTGGTGGCTGTTTCACGAAAGCCGATGACTGAAATTACGGGAAAACTGTCTTTTTTTCTCGATACCGTAAATATTCCGGTTGAGCCGTGGAGCAAAGACAAAATAGAGCAGTTCAGGGAAGAAAACGCTGCGAAGCCCGGTGATATTTATGCCGAGAAAAATGTAAAATGGAGCGACATCATGCTTACCAGCTATGAAAAGGGCACGGTGCCGTCTTCACTGCCCGTATATATCCACACCTTGAATCTGGGCAGCTGGAAGCTTGTGGGATTCTCCCGTGAAACCACCACGGAATACGGTTTCGGGGTAAAGAAGCTGTGGCCTGAAGAGCTGGTATCCGTAGCCGGATATACCAACGACGTTTCCAGCTATCTTCCTACCTCATTACATATTGAAGCCGGCAACTATGAGGGTTATGATTCTTTTTTCTGGTACTGTATGCCGGCAATATTTCCCTTGTCAGTGTATACAACTATACTTAATGCCGTTGAGACTCTTCACCGTTGAACAACATTTCCTGACGCCGTGAAGCAAAATTCACCATAACACCATTCTCACTGGAAAATTGATGATTATTTTTTGAAAACGCCAGCAAAACTTAAAACATAAAATCTTAAACTCCGCAAAACTATGAAAAGACCCGTAAATTTGTCAAGACGTGAATTTGTAAAGAAAAATTCACTTGCAGGCATCGGGGCTGCTGTTGCCCTTAGTGCCGGTCCAACGATCCTTGCCGAGTGCTCCGCCGATGCTGGTGTCCCCGCAGTGCTGGGCGGAGAAAAAATAAGGACGAAACCATGGCCCTCATGGCCGGAATGGGATCAGGCTGCCGATGAGGAACTGGTGCTGAAAACCCTCAGGAGCGGCATATGGTCAAGGGCTAAAGTGGTTGAAGAATTTGAAAGAAAATGGGCCGAAACTATTGGTTCCAAGCGCTGCCTCGCGGTGGTAAACGGAACCAATTCCCTGATAACTGCCCTTGTACAGGCAGGAATAGGGGGAGGCGACGAGGTTATCATACCACCCTATACATTTATTGCAACAGCCATTGCTGTCCTTCAGACCGGCGCAATTCCCGTTTTTGTTGATACCGACCCGGAAACCTACCAGATTGATGCGCGGAAAATAGAAGCAAAAATTACACCCCGGACCCGGGCAATTATGCCGGTTCATCTGTTTGGCTTCCCTGCCGATATGACCAGGATTATGGCGATTGCAAAAAAACACAATCTGATTGTTATTGAAGATGCATGCCAGGCATGGCTGGCCGAGATTAACCATAAAAAGGTTGGAACTTTCGGACTTGCCGGCTGTTTCAGCTTCCAGAACTCAAAAAACATCCCGATAGGGGAGTGCGGGGCTATTGTAAGTGATGACGATGAGTATATGGACAGATGCTACTCATACCATAATTACGGAAACCCGTACGGGACCGTGATCGGTGAGGTTGGCGCAGGAACGGTGATGGCAGGTACTAAACTCAGGATCACTGAATACCAGGCTGCCATCGGACTAGCCCAGCTGAAACGGCTTGATGCCCAGACAACCATCAGGCATAAAAGCGCCGAGTATCTTAAATCGAGGATCGGACGCATACCCGGCATACTGACATACAAACTGAATCCAGGAGTGACGCGGGTGTCATACCATATTTTCCCGTTCCGCTACAGGAAGCAGGAATTCAGGGGACTTTCAAGGGAGCAGTTCATAAGGGCACTCGAGGCTGAAGGGATCCCGTCATGGGGAGGTTATACCCCCCTCAACAAGATGCCCTATCTTAAAAATGCTTTCCTGTCAAAGAACTTTAAACTCATGTACCAACCTGAAATGCTTGATTATGACAAGTACATGGAAAGGAATCAGTGTCCCCTGAATGACCAGTTATGTGAGGAGGCTGTATGGCTGATGCAGAATATCCTGCTCGGCGACAGATCAGACATGGATGATATAGCCAACGCAATTGAAAGGATCCATAAAAACGCTGAGAAAATAAAAAATGCTCTTTCGTAAATCAGACACCCACCGGAATTTATTCCGGGAACAGGACGTCCGGTACATCGAAACAATTGTCCGTACCCCGGAATACTTAATACTTAATCACTTAAAATACCAGTCAATGAGATTAATCATTATAATTGCAGCCGCCATTTCTTCTGTAATTCTTATTTCAGCCTGCAGCCAGCCGTCAGCCAGCCGGCATGAATCAGAACCGCAATCGACACCCGATGCCAGGATCATAGCAACTGTCTATAATTCAGGTTTTGAACATTCCCACGATACCTACAACGGCCTTTCATGTGCCAGCGACGGGAAAATATATTATGTCCTGTGCTCCGAACGTATTGACGTTGCGGGACAGATGTACTGCCTTGATCCCTCAACCGGGAAGATTGAGCATCTTGGTGATCTTACCGAGATGTGCGGTGAAAAGGATATGAAAGTAATTGCACAGGGAAAAAGTCATGTTAACTTCAGGGAGATGGGCGGGAAACTTTATTTTTCAACCCACCTGGGTTATTACAGCATTATCGACGGGATGGAAAAAACCGGGCTCCCGCGGGATGGTTACGGCGCATACAGGGGAGGCCATCTCCTGGCTTTTGATATGAAAACAAGGCGCACTGAAGACCTTGGGATTGCCCCGCATGGTGAGGGTATCTTAACCATGAATATGGACACGGTGCGCGGGTTGATATACGGCCTCACCTGGCCCACAGGTTATCTCTTCCGCTATGACGTTGCAAAAAGGGAAATGAAAGACCTGGGGCCTTTTACAGGCAGGGGGGAAGATGGGATGGGAAAGGATTTCAGGGTGATATGCCGGTCAATAGCCATTGATCCGGACGATGGTACAATATATCTGACAAATGCGGAGGGACAGATTAAAAAATTACGTCTTGGCAGCGATGTGACCGAGACCATTGAAGGGGAAGATATGGTAAAGGACTATTTTGGCACATATGAAGTGTCGACAGCCGGAAGCATGGCATATAACTGGCGGCAGGTATTCTGGTACGCTCCTGAAAAAAAGATCTATGGTGTGCACGGGAATTCCGGTTACCTGTTCAGGTTTGACCCGGCCATTCCCCGCCTTGAAGTGCTGGAAAGGCTGACTTCCATCCCTTCAAAACTGACGGGTATGGGCGACCAGTTCAGCTATGGATATCTTGGATTCACACCGGGCCCCGACGGGCATACAATTCATTATCTGACCGGAGCTCCGATCTATATTGACGGGAAACGCCTCAGGGGAGCATCCAGCACAGCCAGGGGAGAAGCAAAGGGACTGGAGGACCTTCACCTGGTTACCTATGATATCATCACGGGAAAATACCTCGATCACGGTGCAATATTTTACCCCGACGGCGACCGGCCCTTGTATGTCAATTCAATAGCAGTGGGAAAGGACGGTACGGTTTACAGCATGGGCAGAATCAAACGCAACGGCAAGGTGGTCACCGACCTGTTCAGCGTGCCGGGTCCGTTTAACAAAAAGTGAACTATGGCATTTCCCGGGTATGCCGGATATTTCTGGCCTGGCATGATTTTCATTTCTTCCCTTTTCTGCGGGGGAAAACTGAACGCTGATGAACCTGGAAAAAAGATCCGGAAGCTGAAAGACATTGTCATATATGAAGATGCAAGGTACTATTCCGCATTCCCCTCGGTGGTCAGGCGTCCCGGCGGAGATTTTATCCTTGCTTTCAGGAGGGCTCCCAACCGGCAGGCATTGGGTGAAAAAGACTATTCACACACTGACCCGAACAGCTATCTTGTACTCGTCAGATCGAGGGACGGAGTAACCTGGACCAGGGAACCGGAGCTTATCTACGCGCACGCTTTTGGCGGATCGCAGGATCCATGCCTACTCCAGCTCCGTGATAAGACGCTTCTCTGTACAAGCTATGGCTGGGCCCTTGTCCGTCCTGAGAGCCTCCCGTACCTTAAAAAACCTTATTCCAGGGCAGGCGATTTTATCTTTCTGGGAGGTTATATTTTACGCTCGGAAAACGGCGGAAAAACCTGGAAAGGACCATATTACCCTCCAACAATCCCGTCTGAAACAGTTTTGAGTGCTCTTGGAGATCCTTTGCCGGCCTATAACCGGGGGGCCCTTTTTGAAACAAGAACCGGAAAGATTTTGTGGGTGGTAGCAGGATCTGATCCGGGAGTACCGGGTAAGACATCAGTGCATCTTATTGTTTCCGGCGACAAAGGTATGTCGTGGCAATATTTCGCGCCTGTTGCTTCCGATGATAAGGCTTCATTCAATGAGGCGTCGGTTTATGAGACTCCCGGAGGTGACATCGTTGCATTCCTGCGGACAGCCGACATGGATGATCAGGCCTGTATTGCAAGATCAAAGGACGGCGGCAGAACATTCGGGCCATATCAAAAAATGGGATTCCAGGGACATCCGCTGAATGCCCTTCAGCTTCCTGACAGAAGAGTACTGCTTACCTATGGCTACAGGCATCCGCCATATGGAATCCGAGTCAGGATATTGAATCCGGAATGCACTGATTTTGAGTCCGCTCCGGAAATAATCCTGCGCGACGACGGAGGCAGTGCCGATCTGGGATATTCATGGCCGGTTATGATTGATAAAAGGCATATCCTCGTCACATACTATTTCAACAGGAATAACGGCACCAGGCATATCGCGGGAACGATACTTGAACTTTATTGAAAAATTGAATTCGATTATACAAAATATCACTGTACAGGAAAAACGACTTTCCTCAGGGGGATTATTCATTATATTGCTGTCGGCCGTTATGATTTTTCAGGAATGCCGGTCAGACAAGGAAACCAGATGTATGCCGGGAACAATCAGGGCATTGCCCCTTGTTCCTGCCACTATCAGTAATCCTGAGATCATGGCTGACGGGGAGAAGATTTCTTTTATTACTGAAATGAAACCGGGAATGTATCCGGAATTTAATAGCCGGGATGATTGCAGGCTCTGCGAATCAAAAGGAGAATTTATCAGGGATGTTGAAATTGAGGGCAGCATACCTGTAATGAAAGCCGGTGAAAATGAAATTGCTTTTTCATGCAGGGGCCCGTCAGGAATCAATCCCAGATTGCAGGTAACCGTAATCACCATGAGTGACCGGTTGCTGAAATGATTTATTTAAAGTTGAAAAATACTGATCTGCTTTTTGTATAATCTGATTAATGCCTAAAGAGATGAAAAGACGTGAATTCCTTGAAAAATCAATGGCAGGCTCGGCAGGTATAATAGCCGGTGCATCCGGCATCCTTGTTCCTTCCTGCAAGAGCCCGAATGAAAGGATCGTACTTGCGCTCATCGGAGCAGGATCGAGAGGGCGGCAGACAATAATAAGTTGTTGCCGGGGAAATGAAAACGTTTCGGTCAAAACCGTCTGCGATGTGAACGATCTTAATTCAGCCCGGACGGCTGACGCTATTGAAAAAGAGCTTGGATATAAGCCGGGCGTCACAAGGTATATGAAAGAGGTTTTCGACGACAGGGATGTGAATGCCGTCTGGATATCAACCCCTGATCACTGGCACGCCCTGGCGACGGTGTGGGCCTGTCAGGCCGGAAAGGATGTATATGTGGAAAAATGCCCGAGCCATTCTGTCTGGGAAGGCCGGAAAATGATGGAAGCAGCGCGGAAGTACAGGCGGATTGTCCAGGTAGGTTACCAGAACAGAAGCGGCTCATATAATTTTGCAGCCAGGGACTATATTGCAAGCGGAAAACTCGGACAGGTTGTCCATATAAGGATTTATAATCTGCTCAACGGGAAAAAATGGGTGCCTCAGCCCGAAGCTGCAGTTCCTGCCACGCTCGATTGGGATGCCTGGCTGGGACCAGCACCTTATCGGGCATTCACCCCTGATAAAATAAGCGGATGGCTCTATTACTATGATTACTGTCCGGGTATTCTCGATGATGCTAGCCATCAGCTCGACCTGGTAAGGATGGTAATGGGCGATCCGGGCCACCCCGTGTCTGTATACGGACAGGGAAGAAATCATGTCTGGGAGTCTGAACAACCGACACCAGAACTGCAATCGGTCACTTACGATTTTGAAAAGTTCACGGTTACCTGCGACAGCGGCAATGTAACCAATTATATGTCTAAAACACCAGAGGAAATACGGATGGATCCGGGACGTTTTCCCGCGTGGGAAACCAATGCTGACAGGATTGAGATATACGGCACCCTTGGAATGATGTTTCTCGGACGACAGGGCGGGGGATGGCAGGTTTACGGACCCGGTGAGAAAGTTGATGCCCAGTCGGGCGGTATTCATTCCGACAGGGAACATCAGGTAAATTTCATTGAGTCGGTCAGAAACCGGAAGCGGCCCAACAGCCCGATTGACAATGCGCATAAGAGCGCCGTACTTGTGCATCTTGCAAATATTGCATGCAGGACAGGCAACAGGCAGCTCGTTTTTGACGGTGAAAAGGAAAGATTTGTTGGCAACGAAGAGGCAAACAAGCTGTTGAAGGATATCTGCAGGGGGAATTATATGATTCCGGAAAAGGTATGAATCAGTACGGGTTTGATGGAGCAGGATATGAATAAGATGTGTAATGAATAAATATTAAAAACCAGTGTAAAATGGCAAGTGCAAATGACAAGGTGATCCTGGCGCTGATTGGTGCCGGCGGGCGGGGAACCCAGGTTATCCTCAGCATGCAGAAGTGCCTGCCGGGCGTTGAAGTAAAATACGTTTGCGATGTCGATCAGGAAAGAGGGGGCAGGGCAATCGACGAACTTGAAAAACAGCAGAAGGTCAGGCCTGAACGTATCAACGACATGCGGTTCTCATTTGATGATAAAGACGTAGATGCAGTTGTGATCTGCACCCCGGAACACTGGCATGCACTGGCAACGGTGCGTGCATGCCAGGCAGGAAAGGATGTTTATGTTGAGAAAAATATTTCGCTAACCATCCCTGAAGGAAGGAAAATGATCGAGGCAGCGAAAAGATACGGACGTATCATTCAATGCGGTTTTCAGAACCGTAGCGCCCCGTACAACTTCTCGGCCAGGGATTATATTTTGAGCGGAAAGCTTGGAAAGATCGCACTGATAAAAGCTTATTGCATGCTCCCGGGAAATAAACCGTGGCTTTACAAGGAAGACTCGCCGGTGCCTGAGGGTCTCGACTGGGATCAATGGCTCGGTCCGGCACCGCTGGTTCCGTATAATGTGAGCCGTCATAAGGGTTACAACGAATTCTGGGCATATTCATGCGGCCTGCCGTTGGCCGACTGCTGCCATGTGATTGACCTGGCCAGAATGGTCATCGGCGATCCGGGCCATCCCGCTTCAGTCTATTGCGCCGGCGGCAGGGTGCTTTATGATGACAACAGGGAAATTCCGGATAACCAGACCATTACTTATGATTTCGGAGGTATTCCCGTGACTGTTGAAGCTTCCATCTATGGCGAATACCTGTCAAAGGCATCACCTGAGATCCGTTTTGGAAACCTGTTCCCAAACTGGCCCTTTAACAGCGACAGAATGGAAATATACGGAACAGAGGGCATGATGTATCTCGGACGGCACGGGGCTGGCTGGCAGGTGCTTGGAAAAAACTCGGAGATAATTGCACAGGAATATGGCTATTTTCCTGATGAGGTCCACCAGCAGGATTTTATTAATTGTATCAGAACCAGAAAAGTGCCAAACTCGAACATTGAACAGGGCCATTTGAGCGCTACTCTTGTTCATCTGGCAAATATTTCATACAGGTTGGGCAAAAAACAGCTGTTTTTCGACAGTGTGAATGAAAAAGTTATGAACGAGGAAGAAGCAAATATCATATCAGAAGGTCATTACAGGCCGAAATATGAAATTCCGGAAATTGTCTGATAAAAATATGACTATTAATAAAAAAATAATGAAAAGAATTGTGAAACTATTCACAGCTTCAGTGATACTGATTGCGATTCTTGCTGCCATAGCTGTGGCAAAAACCCTGGGGCGTACCGAGATAAGGATTGACATCCATCAGAACAGGGAACTGATCCATCTTTCAACCTTTGCAGAGCCTCCGCAATTTGCGATATGGCTTGAAGACCCGGTAAGCAGGGACCTTAAAACGGTATTTGTTACTCACAGGGTTGCCGCCGGCGACTGGGAAGGCAAGGCAAATGTGCCGAATGCTCTGCCTTACTGGTCAGAATTGTTCAGGAAAAACGGAAAAACACCGGGCCAGTCGGGAAACCTTGGAGCCTCTGACCTGGTTATTTCCGGTGCTACTCCGAAGGCTGATTATTTTACAATACGTGTGGAAGTTCCGCCGGAATCAGAATGGATCTGCTGGATTGAAATGAATCTTGCCGGTGATTTCAATGATGCTTACCCGGAGATCGATTCCCGTTCCTACCAGGAGGATGAATTCAAGGATGGGCAGCCTGCCCTGTTGTACAGGGCCGATATTCTTTCTGTTGAAAGATCGGAATACAATCCCGGACTTTATGCCCAGTCGGTGTGGAGCAGTGATACAGTATTCATCGAACCTGTCGGCGATGGAATAACAACTGCAAAAAATGTCTTCGATACGATACGAATCTCGGTCAACAGACCAAAGCCCAGACTTATCAACAAATACAAGATTAAGGAAATATAGCTCCGGATACCGGAGTGATAATACAGAACCGGAACATCGATATTGCAAAATAAAAATCACCTGACCATGAAAAAAAAAGCAATTAATCCGACGAGGCGCGAGTTTCTTGCGCGGACCGGAGCCGGAGCCGCAGGGCTCGTTCTGGGCCTGAACGGGATAGATGCCGACAGTTATTCAAGAATAATTGGCTCGAATGAAAAGATCAGGGTGGGGTTCATGGGAACCGGGAACCGCGGAACCCAGCTGCTCCACACCTTTATGACAATGCCTGACTGCGAAACCGCTGCTTTGTGCGACGTTTATGAGCCTTACATAACCCGTCAGTACGACAAGGTTGATCCCCGCTATATCAGCACACGTCCGCAGCAGATCCCGAAGATGGGAGAGGCCTTCACAGGTAAAGTCGGAAGATATTCCGATTACAGGAAAATGCTTGAAAACAGGGATATCGACGCTGTGGTCATAGCAACACCCGATCACTGGCACGCGCTGCAGACCATCCATTCACTTCAGGCTGAGAAGCATGTGTATGTTGAGAAACCGGTTTCAAAGACGATTTCTGAGGGCCGTGCCATGGTTAAGGCCGCAGCCGCATCGGGCAAGATAGTCACCGTTGGCCTCAACAGGAGAGCCTCTTCGACTTTCATGAAACTCGCCGGTGAGATCCCCGCGGGCAGGATCGGAAAGGTTACTTTCGCAAGTGCCTGCCATGTAAGCAATATGTATCCCTCCGGCATTGGCAGATTCAAACCGGAAACTCCGCCTGGTGACCTCAACTGGGATGCATGGCTCGGCCCAAGGGCCTACAGGCCCTACCAGTACAATATTGCACCCTATATGTTCAGATGGTGGGAAGATTATGCCAACCAGATATCAAATAACGGCGTTCATTACCTCGATCTGATAAGATGGATGCTTGGTGAAACGGCACCTGTATGGATAAGTGCAGGCGGAGGAAAGTATGCGGTCGATGACGACCGCACAATTCCCGACACTATGCAGGCAACATTCGAATTTGCTTCGGGAGCTATTGTTTCAATCAACATCATTGAAACGAGTTCGGGAAGTTTTATCCCATACGGATTCATTGAGATGCGGGGAACAAAAGCCACCCTTCTGACAGGAGAGAATGACTACCGTATTGTCCCCACCCGTCCGGGTCAGTTCCAGTCATGGGAAACTCTTACTGATGCTGAATCGGTGGACCTTGCCACGGAAAATCCCCGTTTACTCAACGACGGCAGATCCAGCGACAGTACAACAAACCTGGCCCGTAATTTCCTTGATTGCATAAAAACGGGAAAAACGCCGTTCTGCACCCTGGAAGAGGGCCATCGTTCAACGAGTCTCGCCCATCTGGCTACAATTGCCATGCTTACCAATGAAAAGCTCAGATGGGATGCCGTTTCTGAAAAGTTCCTCAACAGCGACAAGGCAAACACATTGCTTGCCTATGAATACAGGAAACCCTATACCCTTTGAAAAGATGAAAGCATTCCGGGAAAAATTTCTTACTCTTCTTGCGGCTGTTTTTATATCGGCAGGCGGCTACGGATTATGCCAGACCACCGTGAGATCAGTCGATGAAACTGAACTTGCCAGGACCGATTCGTATGCCAGGCAGCTGGAAGACTTTCTTGTCGATTATCTTGTTGATCAATACGATAAGCGATCTGAATTATTGTGGAACCGGGATTATTCTTCGGTTGATGCCTTTCTCAGAAGCGTCGAACCCAACCGGTCGAGATGGAGATCGGCAGTTATTAAACCACCCGTCCTGGTAAAGACCGCTCCGCTGCATAAAGAGCCATATAACATCGAAGGTGTTACCGCCGAATGGATAGAGCTTCCTCTCGGCTCGCTGACGGCCCAGGCCATCCTTGCCTTTCCGTCGAAAGGCTCAATTGGGAAAGTCCCGCTGATAATTGTTCAGCACGGCATTGCCAGCAGCCCCGAAACAACTTTCAGGGACGGCAACTATCATGCCTATGCAAAAGCACTTCTGGATAACGGGTTTGCCGTTCTCGTTCCGATGAATCTCCGCTCCTACGAACGGAGAAACAGGATAGAGCGGTTGTGCAGGTTGGCGGATGTCAGCCTTCCGGGTATTGAGCTGGTCAGGGTGCAGCATCTGCTTGATGCAGTGATGGACGACCCGCGCATTGATCAGGACAGGATAGGTATGTGGGGCCTGTCGCTGGGAGGCATGGCCACGATGTTCTGGATGCCCCTGGAACCAAGGATAAAGGCAGGCGTCGTATCCGCATGGTTCAACCATCGCAGGAACAAGATGGCAATTCCCGACGACCGCTATTCCTGCTTTCTTGAAACTCCCGAAGAACATGCCTTCTTCACCTCATGGCTGACCGAGTTTACCGATCACGACGTGGTTTCACTGATCTGCCCAAGGCCCCTGCTGATACAGCATGGCAAAAAAGACGGTATAGCATACTGGCCCCAGGTGGTTACTGAGTTTGAAGTTGCCAGGACTCATTATGAAAAGCTCAGTTCAGGCGACAGGATCGAACTTGACCTGCATGAAGGGGGCCATGAAGCCATAATTGATAGCGGTATCCGTTTTCTTGCCAGGTGGCTGGGGAAATAGTGTTTTCCCGGTCCGGAGGTTTCCGGGTTTTCAGGAATACCATGGTCGGTCGCGGCTGATCTTTGAACTGAATATATCGAAAGCTATATTCGCATTTTCAATAACCTGGAAATCAAACATTCCGAGGCAGACAAAGTCAGCCCCGCCCTCAAAGGCATAACGAATGCCGTCTTCAGGCTTTATTGCCCCTGCAGCCAGGACCTTGTATGCGATCCAGGGGATTTCCTGATCCCTGAAGAACCCGGCAGTCAGCTTGTCTGACATGCACCATATGTTGTCATGGGCCATGTTATGATCATCTCCGTCAACGGGTAGTTCATGGCTGGATGGATCGACCGGCGTGACCGACCAGTAATTGTGATGATGGTAGGTTTTCATGAAGAAATCGGGTTTGATATCGTTCTCCACGCAGGCTTTGGGAACCATGAGTGAATGTGCCGCCGTTCCCGCAATCAGCCCCCGGCTTTTAATATATTCAATGGGCTTGCGGATATGATCTATCCTGTTCCCCGATATGATCTTGTCGGCTATGCCGCCATGTATAAACGCCCCGATGGCTCCGTGATCAATTGCTGTTTGGATATTTGACAGATCATTATTATCGGGGTATGTCTGAGCCAGCCATTTTACCCTGCCACCCCGCTGCCAGTACTTCTCAAGTATCCGGATAGTGTTCTCGTCGCACCTGAGAATGGCGGTATTAATTCCGCAGGCCTCACATAACCATAATGTTTCGATGACCTTTTCATCCGTGAAGTACTTTTTGAGCCAGGTCGATACATAAATCAGATCACGTGAATGTGCAAATCCGCTTATTAGGTTGCCTCCGATAATGATCCTGCTTAAGGGAACGTCCCTGATCCTGCCCTGCGGTACCTGCCCCCTGAGCTCCCTGATTGAATAATCCCTCCCGAGGACCAGTGAAGCACCGCTTACGGCGTCGCTTTTCCTGACAAGATTGTCTTCCTCAAAGCTGAACCATCCCCTCTTTTTTGCCATCCCGAAAAAAGCAGCCCCGAAAATGGGGATGACAGCCAGATTCTTTATCAGCTCGCGCCGGCTGGTATCATGTGATTCAATAATTTCGTGATTGTCCTTTGGAGGGAATTTGGCATCTTTCCTTTCGGAATGAGTGAGAAGTATCCATCGCTGAACGCTGTAAAGATAATTTGCCGGAAACGCTGCAATGACAATGAGTACCACTGCCTCGAGCAGATTGTAGTTAATGATGTAGAAATGGCTGGTTGACGGATACGAGGATGGCATGAACGGCGGATTGGCTATGTAATAAAGCAGCAGGAGGAATGTGCCGGCTATGGCTGAGATCCGGGTAAATAAGCCCAGGAAAAGACAGGCACCGATAGCGATCAGTCCCCAGATATTTAGAAAATCAACAATGCCAAGGGCTGTCCCGTTTCCGGTTATCCAATGGAAGAATCCCGAAAAAAGCCATTTCGACTCCATCAGGTACGAGGTTGACGACCATCCCGGATTAAAAGCCTTGGCAATGCCTTCATACAGAAAATGCCAGCCTGTAACTGTCCTGAGAACAGTAAACAGCCATCTTGAGGATTCCTTGTAAATGTTCATTTTCGTCCTGCTTTTTCTGAAAACCGTTTTCTCCGTTAATTGTATGATTGAATATGACCGGAAATTTACCTGGAGTTTACATATTTCTGTATCTTAAGTATGGCTTCTGCAAAAAGCTCCATATCATGTCTCGTTCCCAGCATTGCATTCTGAAATATCCAAACAGCCTCTTCATTGCATGCCCTCTCTGCTACAGGGCAATGTACCTTTGAATAATCAACATTTCCGGGGATCGCATAGCACATGAAGTTTTTTTCCCGGAACAAAGGCTGTTTATACAGGGGCTGCGGATATCCCATGAAACAGGGGACGCCTTCGGCAGCAAGCATTTCCGCAAAATCTTTTTTGGAAAGATTGCTGAATTTTGACTTGTCATACTTGAAAATGTAGAGATGATAGCTGTGCAGGGTTTCCCCGACCCCCCTGTCAAGCGGCGTGATGCCGTCAATCTCTTCCAGCAGCGAATTGAGGTAGGTGCCGTTTTCATGCCGGAGCTTTGTCTGGTGATCAAGCCGTTTCATCTGGTTCAGCAGAAGTGCCGACTGAATCTGTGTTATCCTGTAATTGCATCCAAGGTAATGATGCTCATACCATTCTCCTCCCTTGACCCGCCCCACATTGCGGAGTGAATCCATCATGGCCGACAGTTCGCCGTCATTGGTTGTGATCATGCCTCCTTCGCCGGAGGTCAGGTTTTTTGATGACTGGAAACTGAAGCAGCCGGCATCGCCGATACTTCCGAGTTTTTTACCCTTATATTCGGCTCCGTGTCCATGGCATGCATCCTCGATGACCCTGAGGTCAAACCGTCCGGCAATTTCCATGATCCTGTCCATATCGCAGGCCTGTCCGGAAAAATGTACCGGAATAATTGCCCTGGTACGCTTTGTAACCGCCTTCTCTACCTCATCAGGGTTAATATTGTAGGTTCCCGGATCGATATCGGCAAATACCGGGATGCAGTTTGCTTCAAGCACAATGGAGGCGGTTGCAATAAAAGTATACGGAGTGATGATCACCTCGTCGCCGGGCCTCACACCACAGGCGATCAGGGCAAGACGCAGGGCCACCGAGCCGTTGACACAGCTGAGAGCATACCTGGTACCGCAGAATTCAGCAAACCTGTCCTCGAAATCCCTGACAATATCACCGCAGTCGGGGTTGCCCCATTCGCCGCTCCGTACAACTCCGGCTACCGCTTCAATATCAGACTCGTCATATATGGGCCATGGGAATGATTTCTCAACTGTTTTGATTCCCCCGTAAAGAGCAGGTTTATTATTCATACTGTTATTAAAGTATTATGATTTACCAGAATATTGAAGGTCAGATAGGAATTTATAGAACAAAACAATTTGCTATATTGATTAATATATTGAGTGTTAATATGTTAACAGTCTAATGCAAAATTGTAACAGTAATGATGCTGAGTAAAGATATTAATAATATTCCTGAATTTAAAAGGGGAGGTAACCATATCTGTCCAGGCCGGAACTAATTCCTGACTCAGTGAGATGCCTATCACTGAGCCAGCTTATATAATCCTAAATACCTTTTCCATAACATGGGCATGCAGTTTAATGCCATTTCCTCCATACCCGTTACGGCTGATTAAATTGGACTATCATTGATTTTCATATCAACTCCGGACACAGATCCGCAGCCTGAAAATAAATGTATTTGCTGACAGGAGACAGAATGACATGCATCTGAGTGTCTGACAAAGGATTCCTCAGCCGGTGAATTGACTGCTGTGCCGGAGGATATCTGGCATGAATGAAGAAATTTATGTGTTAATAATAATAAGCCCGGAATTTAGGTAATAACTCCGGTCCCGGAGGAATATACTACATGTCAGGTGGTCCTTACAGTGTAGATCCATTGAAGTTCTGACTGAATTAATTGATTTTTCCCGATGGTTTAATCGGGGTTTGAGATAACGGGAGCCGGGAATCTTGTGCTGAATGGCCATCATAACATGTAAATCTGTATGTAAAATATTTTCATAATGTTGGATTTGCAGGAATTTTTTTTTATATTTGGTTGTCCTAAGACCATGGTTTGGAAATATAATCACGATTCAGGCTTGTTTTGCAGATGTGTTTGTCGGTTCGGATTTTTAAGATGCGTTGATCGCAGATAAGCGGCTTACTTTTGCTGGTTTTAGAATCTCGGTCAAACCTTAATGAAATCAAATGTCGATCTTCAGGACACAGAAGATTGTAATTCGAATTCCGGAAAGCAAATTAGCTTTAGGGTCGGGTATTTTTTTAATAAAACCTGACGTGGAAGAGTTATTCCCTGTTTGTAAAATTCTGGGCGTCATATCTATTTTCAAAGCGCTGTCCGGTATCGGAATATATTCCGGTAATCTCAATATCATCGGGTATTGTTTATATCACGGCCCGCCGGCTCGTGGCTAATTCTGGTAATTCCATCGGCGTTATTTTATTAGCGCTTCATATTTCTAAAAGCTAACCTAAATTTAAAATCATGAAATCATCACATCCTATCTAAATGAGCAACGGGCACAGATTACCCGTTGAGACTGACTTTTAACCAACAGGATCTCAGTTAATTAAAAGTGATCTTGCCTGGTTTTTAACAAATTTCCCTAAAATTCTAATTAAACACTCATCTACTAACCTTATGACAAAGAAACTTCTATCTGCAGCAACGCCCATTGGCCTGGAATTCTTCAGGAAGGGCGTAAAACTACTGACAATGATTCTAATGTCCGGGACGATCCTTCTATCAGGCGCTAATGCCGCGGCCATCCCGTCAGACAACCTGCAGGCCATAACTGTTACAGGTGTGGTCACTGATATTGAAGGCGCACCTCTCGCGGGAGTAAACGTTGTTGAAAAAGGGACTGTCAATGGTACAATAACAGCTACCGATGGCAGGTTTATGCTGACAGTTGCCTCTTCAGCCTCCGTTCTTACTTTTTCCTTCGTCGGATATTCAACACAGGAAATTGTCGTCGGTAACCAGAAAACGATCAATGTAACCCTCGAAGAGGTGATTTCGTCACTTGATGAAATAGTTGTTGTTGGTTACACTACGCAGGCAAGGAAAAGCCTTTCCGGTTCAGTGTCAACCGTATCGTCTGATCAGCTGACGGTTTCCACTGCTCCGTCTGCAGTCAGCCGCCTTCAGGGTCAGGCATCAGGCGTAACAATTACTTCCTCAAATGTTCCGGGCGGTGAAGCAACCATCCGTATCCGCGGGATCGGAACCATAAATGACCCGGATCCGTTGTACATCATTGACGGAGTGCCTACCGAACCGGGTAATAACCTCAGTGCTACCGACATTGAATCCATATCCATCCTTAAGGACGCTGCTTCGGCTGCAATCTATGGATCGAGGGGAGCCAACGGAGTTATCATTATTACAACAAAAAGAGGACGTTTCAACGAACAGCCGAATTTTGAGTTCAACGTACGGACGGGATCCACTAAGGCAATAAACCGTTACGATATGCTCAACACACAGGAGTATGCCGATGCAGTTTGGCTTATGAGGAAGAATAACGAAATTACCAAAGCACATGCCCAGTACGGGAATGGTGCTACTCCCAGGATCCCTGATTATATCTGGCCGGCCGGAAAAATGGAAGGAGATCCCGCTATTAACCCCGACCTTTACGACTACCATGATTACCCGATAACGAAGGCAAATAAAAAAGGGACCAACTGGTATGACGAGATTTACCGATCAGGTTTTGTCCAGGAATATGACATGGCAATCAGGGGAGGGGGCCAGAATGCCAGCTATTCTTTTTCCGGCAACTACCTGGATGAGAACGGAACATTGATCCATACCAATTTTAAAAGGTGGACATTCCGAATGAATTCCGACGCTAAATTCAATGACTGGTTCAAGGTAGGTCAGTCGCTTCAGGCCGTTTACATTACCCAGCACGGCGATTTCGGCAATAACGGCGAGGGAACAGCTGTATCCCAGGCTTACCGCGCACAGCCGATCTGCCCTGTGTACGACATTGGCGGCAACTTTGCAGGTTCAAGGGCCTCGGAGCTGGGGAACTTCGGAAACCCCGTTGCCCAGCTTTTCAGGGCAAGGAATAATGAGGGCACATGGGCCAGGGCCCTTGGTAATTTCTACGGTGAAGTAACTTTTCTGAAAGGGCTCACCGCAAAGAGTCTGCTCGGGTATAATTTCGGACAGTGGAATTTTAACGGTTACACGATCCCCAATTTCGAACATTCCGAGGCCAACAAGGTTAACGGCGCATGGCTGGAAGGCTCACATGCCCTACAGTGGAACTGGACGAACACAATTAACTACACAAGAACATTTGCCGATATTCACAGGGTCAATGTCGTTGTAGGGACCGAAGCAATCGACAGCTATGATAAATGGACAGGAGCCAGCAGGAGCCAGTTTTTCTCCGAAGATCCAACTTACATGCAAATCGATGCAGGAGAAATAAATAAGGATAATTATGGCAATGCTTCATCGTGGTCGCTTTTTTCTTATTTCGGGCGTCTCAATTATGATCTCCGGGGCAAGTATTTTCTCGAAGCTACTTTCCGCCGCGACGGCTCTTCACGCTTCGGCCCGGAACACCGCTACGGGAATTTCCCGGCTGCTTCTCTTGCATGGTCAATATCCGAAGAGGGCTTTATGGCCGGTACACGTGAATGGCTCGACTTTCTGAAGTTAAGAACAGGGTGGGGTCTTTCCGGGAATGACAGGATAGGCAATTACAATGCATATTCTACTTACGCAACTGACAAGTACCTTGCAGCCTACCCGCTTGACGGCTCAAATACATCTGCCATAAGCGGTTTTATGCCTTCAACACTCGGCAACCCGAACGTGGGATGGGAAACCACCCAGACAATCAACGCCGGTATAGATGCCATAATTCTTAAAAACAAGTTGAGCTTATCTTTCGATGTTTGGCAGAGAGATACAAAAGACATGCTTTACCAACTCAAGATTCCGGAAGTAATGGGACTTGCTGATCCCCCATTTGTGAATATCGGTCAAATGCGAAACAAGGGGTTTGACCTTGAGCTGGGCTATAAAAATTCAGCAATGAACGGAAAATTTTCGTACAACATCAGGGCAACCCTTTCCCGTTATACCAATAAGATCATGAAACTTTCTGATGAGGTGAACGAAGAAATTATTTCAGGAGGGCTGCGTCAGATTAATTACACCCGGGCTGCTGTCGGAACTGCATTTCCCCAGTTTTACGGGTATGAAGTTGAAGGGATATTCCAGACCGATGCAGAAGCCAGCAGTTATGCCCCGTATGGTTCCAATCCCTACAATAAGGCAGGGCATTTCAAGTTTAAAAACCAGCTTACAATCGATTCGAACGGTGATGGTGTGCCTGATGAAGCTGACGGGATCATTGATCCCAATGACATGGTTTACATCGGAAACCCGCATCCCGACCTTACAGGAGGCCTGAACATCGACCTTGCCTATGGTCCGCTAAGTCTGAATATGTTTTTCTATGGAAGCTATGGGAACGATATGGTCAATTATGTAACCCGCTGGATCGATTATGGAATGTTCAACGGTGGATTGAGCCACAAGGCTTTGTATGAGTCCTGGGGCAGCCCGTACCTGCGTGACAATGCCAAGGCCAAGCTCCCGATGCTTGACCAGAACGATATTTCCCAGCAGCCTTCAACCGCGTTTGTACAAGATGCTTCATTCCTGAGATTCAAAACCCTCCGGATCGGCTATTCATTACCGACGAAGCTGGTTAACAAAATTCAGGCAAAAAGTTTAAGCATTTATGCACAGGTAACTAACCTGTTCACCCTGACGAAGTATGAGGGGCTTGATCCTGAACTGGACTCATCCGGATCATATATGGGACTCGACCAGGGTGCATGGCCGACACCACGCCAGATAATGTTTGGCATAAACCTGGGTTTGTGAGATATCATAATTGAAAATTAAAACAACTGGAAATATGAAAAAACTATCGATATTTTTAAGTGTCCTGGTTATTATAGCAATCATCTCTTCCTGCTCGGAGGCATTCCTTGAAAAAACCCCTCAGGGCAAAACATCAGAAAATGTCTTCTATAATGAGAAAGGCATTGATGCATTGCTGACCGGGACTTATGCCCTGATTAGCGGCTCAGCCTTGTGGTATATTTCCTGGGGAGCGTCCATTCAAAACTGGACCTATGGGTCAGCAGCATCAGACGATGCCTATAAAGGTTCTGAACTTACCGACCAGGTGCCGGTGAACGAGATTGAACGCTGGGAAGTTACAACCACCAACCAGTATCCGGCCGAAAAGTGGCGGCTTTGCATAGGAATGGGAGTTGACCGTGCAAATAAAACCCTGAACGTGATCAAAAAAACCGAGGAAGCAGGCGAGATCACCGCTGACGTGGCTACCCGCTTCAGGGCTGAAACAAGATTCCTCAGGGGTTTTTACAATTTTGAGGCCTGGCTGGTTTTTGGAGATTATATTCCTATTTTGCTTGAGGATACACCCGACCCAAAGCTGGTTTCAAACAAGAATGAAAAGGGTGCCGTTCTGGAGCATATAGTGAGCGACATGAAGTATGCCTGGGAAAATCTTCCCGAAAGTCAGGCTGACCCTGGACGTCCGACCAGGTATGCAGCAATGGCGATTGCTGCCAGGGCTTATCTCCAGGAACTCAGGTACAGCGATGCAAAACCGCTTCTCGATAATATTATCCACAGTAATAAATACGATTTGATGCCGTATTTTATCGACAATTTTGAAATTGCCACCGAGAATAATAAGGAGTCTGTATTTGAAATCCAGGCATGCGTCAATGACGTCAGCGAATCGCTTAACGCTGAAATGGGTATTGGCCTCAACTTCCCTCACGGAGGTGATATCGGTTTCTGCTGCGGTTTCCACCAGCCTTCGCAAAATCTTGTAAATGCATTTAAAGTGGATGCAGACGGATTACCGCTGTTCGATACCTTTAATAACACTGACCTGAAGAATGATGCCGGAATTCCTTCCGACCAGGCTTTTACCATTGCCACCGATCCGGTCGACCCGCGTCTTGATTTCACTGTTGGCCGCAGGGGGATTCCCTGCAAAGACTGGGGTATCAACCGTGGGAGCAACTGGATTCGCAAGCAATCGGATGGCGGTCCTTATCTTCCTGCCCTGAAGCCTTTCTTCAACAAGAAGGAACTGTACTCGTTGTCCACCACTACGGGGTGGCAAACAGGTGTGAATGCCAATAACTTCAGGTATATCCGTTACAGCCACATTCTGCTGTGGAGGGCCGAGGTTGCCGCATACGAGGGCGACCTCGTTACAGCAACTACATATGTTAACATGATCCGCGAAAGGGCAGGGAAGAAGGTTGTTATGGGAAAAGTGCTGATCGATGTGCTGCCTGCAAACGTTTATCCGTGGGGTCCTAATACTACCGATGCTGATTACATGGTCTCCAACTCAACGATTGACTGGTCGCAGCCTGCCGCCAATTATAAAATTGGTCTCTATCATCCGTTTACCAGCAAGGAAGAAGCTATGAGGGCTGTCCAGTGGGAACAAAGGCTTGAGTTTGCAACGGAAGGACGTCGTTTCTTTGACCTGAGACGCTGGGACGATCTTCCCGCCGGAATGAGGGTCGACATGGCCGCCACACTTAATGCATTCGCCGCCGGTGACCTCAGAATCAGGGAATTCATGAGGGGTGCAAATTTCAGTAACAAGGATAAATTCATGCCTGTGCCGCAGACCCAGATCGACCTGCAGCCGGGCGTACTTGTCCAGAATCCCGATTACCAGTAGCAATTGACTGAATTGAAAAAGGGTGTCTCAATGGGACACCCTTCCTTTTCAGGTTAATTTCACTTTCTTCTGCTACTCATGCATGAAAGCAACATGAGGAAAAGAGTGCTGATAACTCAATAGGTCCTGCTTTTTGCCAGCTGTGCAACGCCGGTCGCCGCTTCAAAAACAGGGAGCGGCATGGACATTTACAGGTTTGTACCCGGAGCACGATATTCGCAGTGCTTCTGTTATGATATTTGTTTACCTGGTTATCGGACTTGCTGAAAGCCTGAAAAAAGGGATACCTTCACCTTTCTTATTCTTCCCTTATGAGGTTTCCATCCCTGTAGGTCAGTTTGATAACTTCCTTGCATTCATTGCAGCCAAAGCCCGGTGAGTCAGGATCAACTGTGGATACCTCGGCAATGACATGACCGTCACTTATTCCGTGGATCCTGAAAATATCATTCATGATCTTTACCACGGCAAATGATCCTGATGAATTAATCACCAGGAGATGTGAGTATCCCATGACTGTCTGCCCCCGGAGAGTATAAACCGGAACAATAGCATCCAAAAATTCACCCTCGTCGATCTTTCCTGTCACTATCCGGGAATGATCAATCTTATAACCTGAGATATCATTGGTTATGGTTGTCAAGCCATCGGCATCATCAACAAAAATCCTGGAATCTCTCAAACGGTTCTGCAGATACTTTTCTACAAACGCAATGACTTCCGTACGCGTTTTTTCCGCAATTTTATCCCGGCGTCTTACTGAGGAATTGTTAGAAATGCAACTCATCATAAAGGCGATGCAAAAAAACAGCAGGCATATCCGTTTAATCCGGTTTAATTTTGCTGCCGGAAACAGTCTGGTGCTGTTCATTACCGGAATTGAATTGTTTTCATGCATGTTATTATTTGTATTTAGTAATGCGGAGTTAATTATTAATGCGAATTAAGAGTTGACTTAGAATAAGTAATTAACATATAAAATACAGATTGTCAATAAATTAAGTGTATAATATCTGATTAAAACCCTGGGAATCAATATATTATGATATAATTCCAAAAAATATCATAATTATGATTCCCAAGGTAAAAGATCTCAAGTTAATCGCTACCCACATGTATATCTGTGATATATATAATTCAAAACTAAGAAGCTCATGTGAACGTTTCAGTAACAACTGCAATCCTGATTTTACGGACCAGGAGATTTTGACAATTTATCTCTACGCAATGAACCTTGAACAACGTTTAAAGATAAAGCAAATACATGAGTACGCAAGCGATTATCTTCGTTCCTGGTTCCCATTATTGCCATCCTACGAAGCTTTTGTAATGAGATTAAACCGCTTAAGTGAAGCATTTAAGAATCTCACCGGGGCACTATTGTCGGGGTATTGCCCACGGGATTGTGATTACAGTACTAGTCTGATGGATTCCTTACCCATAATCATCTGTAGTGGGAAACGAGTTCCGTCGGTAGCCAAAGAGATTACGGATAAAGGATATTGTTCAACAAAGAGCATGTATTATTATGGTTTAAAACTACATGCGCTGGCTTTTCACCGTCCGGATCACTTGCCTTTCCCGGAAAGCATAGTTATTACACCTGCTTCTGAGAATGATCTGAATGTACATAAGCAAAACTGGTCTGACATACCCCTCTGCTGATAAATACTGATGATGGTAGCCTGCCACATAGCATACCTCTTTGATACTGCTGTCTTTCGGAATAGATAATATTGAAGTTGATAGCTTTCCCCCATAACATAACTCTCTGGTTATGACATTCAGGAATTAGGTGATATTAATACCGGGAACTCCCCCCCGTAACATAATTCTCTGGCAGAGGCATGCTCCGAAGGAGCATCCGTCAGCCGGAGCCTTCTCAGAATGAGAAGGATAACAATAACCTCCGGTGAAACCGGAGGTCAGGTACCCCCCCTGACTGTTCAGCTCCGCAGGAGCTGGACAATACCAATGATGGTAACTCACCTCCCCCCCGGCCGATGTTTTTGTTACTAATACAACGAGACGAAAGCAAGATACTAAATTCCAGGGAAAATCCGGGTCTGTGTCGCCCCGTTCGGGGCTCAAAATCATTGGTGTGACTTTAACCCCCGGTTAACACCGGGGGTTATTAATATTCAGTCACCTACGTGACTATCTTGTCCGGATGCTTCGCATCTGACCTTCGCGGAAAGAACAATTTCCCCCTTATAATATGACTTCTACGTAAATTTTTCCGGATGCTTCGCATCTGACCTTCGCGGAAAGAACAATTTCCCCCTTATAATATGGCTTCTACGTAAATTTTTCCGGATGTTTCGCATCTGATCTCCGCGGAAGCTCATACTGCCCTTCTGAAGATACCTCTCTTCTACTGCCATCCAACGGTATGAATAATATTGAAGTTGATAGCTTTCCCACGTAACATAACTCTCTGGCAGAGAAATGCTCCGAAGGAGCATCCGTCAGCCGGAGCTTTCTCAGAATGAGAAGGATAACAATAACCTCCGGTGAAACCGGAGGTCAGGTACCCCCCCTGACTGTTCAGCTCCGCAGGAGCTGGACAATACCAATGATGGTAACTCACCTCCCACCCGGCCAATACCCCAGATGTCATGCTACTTTCACCCAATCGTAGTTTTTATGGTGACAAGATTTACCAGGATACCGAACTATTGAAGTATATGGCAAGAACTTGTAATTCCGAAATATTAACACCGGTTAAAGGCGTAAAGGGCCACCCGGAGACAACAAACCAATGGGGGAAAGCAGCTAATGATCTATACTTCAGGGCGGTATCAAGGGTGAAACAACCTATTGAATCATTATTCAACTGGTTCATTGACAAAACAGATATTCAAAGAGCGTCCAAAGTGCGATCTACTAAAGGTTTGCTCGTGCATGTCTTTGGAAAAATCGCAGCAGCTTTCATTTACTTAATTTTTAACTCTTAATTCGCATTATTAATGATCCTGGACCGATAAAATTAGGAAAAAGATTACCGGCATAAATCGCCGCTGGTCCGGGTGGACGCGTGAAGACAGATCTTGCCGATTTTGATACGAAGTATCGTGTCATAAACCTTATTCCAGGCAATAAAACCAACTTTATATTTTGTATAAAATTACCGTTAAAAATGATCATCCCGCCGGCAACTTAAGTACTGCCGGCCTCTGCTGCTTAAATATCATATATGCCTGTAACACAATGCCACTGATCCGAGGGATGATTCAGGCATACAGAGTGACGGCTGCCGGTTGGTTGCAATGCAGTCAGAAAAATACGACATTTCTTCATAGTATCCTGCTCCCGGATCACCGGTAGGTATTTTTTTTACTTCAGTCTCATCCGAAATAATTATTTCATTGCCGTTCGAAGTGCTGTAATGTACGCTGGCCCTTTCAAAACGGGCGGAATACCCTGCAGTGAAGGGAAAACTGCCATGGAATATGTTCCCTCCTTCAATTCTGACATTGATTCCGCTGGACGGGTAATTCCAGATTGCCGAAATATAATCATGACTGCTCTGCCGGCCGGCAAGGCTGACGGATCTAATATCGTCGGGAGCTCCGAGAACGTAGCTGGCGAAATCAATATCATGTATCACCAGGTCGAACAGCGCGCCTCCCGAGGCTTTCACGGTCTGCTCCTCATTCCACTGCCCCCATGCCGGAACACCGCAGAACCTCCAGAAATGAAAGAATTCAGGCTTGCCAAACGTTTCATTGCCTGACCATTCTTTCAGCAGCCTGTACGGACTCATGAACCGTACCACATGCCCCACCATCAGTATCCTGTCCTTCTGCCTGGAAAGATCAATTATTTCCTGTGCCTGACTGATGTCCAGGCAAAAAGGCTTCTCAACGAATACATGCTTGCCCCTGCCCAGGGCTTTCATTGCCATTTCGTAATGCAGACCCGTATGGACACAAATTATTACAGCATCAATATCTTCTGAATCCAGGCATTTGTCAAGATCAGCATATTTGCTGACTGATTCAAATTCCCCCGCCGGAGAATCGCCAGTGTTGATGTTGCCCGATTTTACGGGCGCAGTACCGCTGAACAGGGCAGGATTGGGATCAACGATGGCCGAAAGATGGAGATCCCTGAGCTTCATTATGTTCCTGGCATGAGTCATTCCCATGAATCCGAATCCGACAACTGCTGCGTTTTTCATCTTACTTCAGGTTTGGATTTTTTGCTTCTTTTTTTGATACGGTAATTTCCCAGGTATCGGTTGTTCTTCAGCTGAAGGGTGCTTATTCCTTCTCGCCGGCAGCTGTATCCTCCTCAGGTGAAGGCCTTGCATACAGATCTTCAATCCTAACGTTCCTTCCGTTGTCTTCATCACGATTCGCACCGGCATCGGAAATTTGATCTTCCCCTGCCCGGCCATTGAAATACAGAATACAGGCAAACACCGGCATCAGGGGGAACACCAGGGCATTGACAACAGCAGTCAGGATAAAGTAGAGAGGATTTGAGGCAAGTTCTGCAACGGCTCCGGCAGCTTCAGAATTGGTAAATACCTTCAGAAAGCTTCCGGAAAAGGGAAGCAGGATCAGACCTGAAAAAATGACGGTTACAACAATCAGAATGACGAGAAATACTGCCGTCCAGCCGGCATTGGTCCAGAAATTCCTGTGTGCCAGCCTTATGGTTCGTGAAATTGTATTTGCAATACTGGGACCTTCAGACATCATAACCGGTAAAATGAAAAGGTAAACGGTAAATACATATAGGGCAGCAAGAAACGCGCCCACAATAAGGGCCGCCAGACCCAGCACAATGAGCATTGACCCGAAAAATGCCAGGAGTATGAGTATAATTATGTACGGAACGAAATACCGTAGGGAACTGACCAGGGATCTGACAATATTATTGCTTTCGTCAACAGGATTATATATAACATAGTATTGGAGCACTGTGGTGAACAGGAGATTGAGAATTGCTATCAGCAGCAACGGGGCAGCATAACCTCTCATTTCTGACAGCATTTCCTGCGGATCCGTGATTGTCTGCATCCCTGCAAAATCTATCCGGGTCGAAACAAACTGAGTCATCAGCGACACTGCAAGCGACATGATGAAAAGCACCGTGAAATTCTTTCTGTAAAATGCCCACATTGAACTCATGGCACTGTCAAGAGTATGGATCCTGTATAGCGGATGCCTGCTGAAATCATTCATGCTGAATAATGTGAAATCTTTAAGCAAAAATATAAACTTTCATTTCCCTTTCCGCCATTCCCTCAGGATATTTGAAAATGGCAGTATGGTGGCCGGTTTTCTTGGTGTGAAAATACCTTCATTAACCGACTTTACATCTTCAATCGTAAAAAACGCCTTGGGATTGAATTCATTGATCAGCTCAAGCACGTTTGCAAGTTCATGCCTGTGGACAATGGAATATACAAGATGAACCTTCTCTATCGCACCATGGGCCTCCACCGATGTGGCACCAAAACCATTGCTGTTAAGTATCTGAACAAGGTCCCTGCCGCGTTCGTGAGCAAAAACCCTGATCATCTGGATTCCCATTGCAAGCTTCTCCTCAATGATCATACCTATGAAATTTCCTGTGGCAAAGCCTGCCGCATAGGCTACATAATTTATGTAATTGTCGAGGTTCTGCATTATTTTACTTATGGCAGTGATCCATATGAGTACTTCAAAAAAGCCAAGGACAGGGGCGATGTTTTTCTTGCCCTTTGAGACAAATATTATCCGCATGGTCCCAATCGATACATCACATATCCTTGCAAGGAAGATCATTACCGGTATGATAATGTAATTGAAGGTTGCCGAGTTGAAGAATGAAGTTTCCATATCCCAGAGTTTTTGCCAAAGTTAAAGATACTTAATGTAAGGTTTTTTTTCGGATAAATAATCCGCAGGATCGTCATTTTGATTTTTCACTGCGGTATGAAAAATTAATGCCTGGTTTGACAGATACCAGAAAAAGAATTCGTATCTTTTATGGTTGAAACATAATAACTGACCAGATGAAACGACGTGATTTTATCAAAACTGCATCGGCAGCAGCACCTTTAATATCCATGTTCCCGGCTGATCTTTCAGGCCTCTCCAGGTTGTCAGTGCCGGGTAAAATAGAAAAAAGGGCGCTGGGGAGGACCGGAGAAATGCTTTCAGTGCTGGGATTTGGAGGAGTTGTTGTCATGGATGAATCACATGAAGATGCCTCCTTACTTGTAAAAATGGCTATGAGCTCGGGCATTAACTACTTTGACGTGGCTCCAACTTACGGGGATGCTGAAATTAAGCTTGGTCCGGCTCTTGAACCATACAGAAAGGATGTGTTCCTCGCATGCAAAACCACTGAAAGGACCAGGGAGGGTGCACGTAAGGAACTGGAACAATCATTGAAGAATCTCCGTACGGATCATTTTGACCTTTATCAGCACCATGCCGTTACACTGATGGAAGATGTTGACCGGCTTCTCGGCCCGGGAGGGGCCATGGAAACTTTTATTGAAGCACGGAAAGAAGGCAAGATCAGATTTATCGGTTTCACAGCCCATTCGGTACAGGCTGCCATGGCACTGATGGACCGTTTTGATTTTGACACCATTCTCTTCCCGTTTAACTATGCAACCTGGTATGCCGGTAATTTCGGCCCGCAGGTTATGGAAAAGGCTCATCAGAAAAACCTCGGAATTCTGGCTCTGAAGGCCATGGCCAGGGGTCCCTGGAAGGATGGAGCCGACCGGTCCAAATATCCGAAATGCTGGTATGAACCGCTTTCAACCCCTGATGAAATACGGATGGGGTTGCGTTTTGCACTGTCACATCCGGTGACAGCTGTCGTACCTTCGGGCCAGACGGAACTCTATAAACTCGTACTGGAAATGAGAAACGAACTCGGCCCGTTAAGTAACGAGGAAGTAGCAGAGATCAGGAAAAAAGGACTTGCCGGAGTTCCCATTTTCCGCAATGAGGATGCATGATCCGGAAATCTGGCTGTCTAGCTGCCGGGAACCGTTCTCCTGAGACGGAGGTCAACGATATTGTCATAAACGTAATAACAGGGATTGTCGCAAAGATCTTTCTCGTACTTCACGCGGGGAACCGTTGAATCGACGGCGATGTAAACCCTGCCGGAAATGTTGTATGTGGCGGTGAAGGTCAGTTTTTTATTTATTCCGGTATTGACGGTGTATTCTGAACCATATGCCTCAAATGAGGTCAGGATAATATTGTCTTCCAGGTCACCGTCGTAAATTTTAATGGTAACAGGCGCCTGAATGTCCCTGAGCTTTATTCTGACAACTGTCTCAACCGGTTCTTCGCTGTAGCAGTCTTCACAATTAACGAGCCATTTGCTGCCCTCGCAGGAAAAACATAATACCATCAGTATAATTGCAAAGATTCTGATTGCCTCTTTCATGCGGATCAATACCATTTTATTGTTTTTCCGGGTGATCTGGTTTTTCTGAACTGGATGTTCCAGGCCAGGCCTGTCCTCAGCCATACAGGGCCGACCCTGTAATAGGGCGAATTAAGATATTCCAGACCGGCTGTCAGCATCAGGCGTTTTTTCTGTAATTTAATTCCAGCTCCGGGGTTCAGTCTGAATTTGCTTTCCGGTTCAATATTTGTGCCCCTTAGTTTGTTGCCGAATGTATAGGCAGCAGATATGGAGGCAGTTAGCATCAGCCTGGTCTTCCTGTAATCACCTGTCAGTCTGAAATCCTTGAAAATTCCTGCATATGCCAATGCGCTCCTGTCACGGTACTGGTAAAAAAGGGTCTCATTATCCTGGATCATTACTCTTGAATACCAGGGTTTTATGTCGAATCCGGCCATAAAACCTGCCTCTGTCATGGGATCCCTGAACAGAAGGCTGACTCCGGTGAATAATCCTCCGCCGGTAACCCTGGTTGAAAGAAGCACTGCCATTTCACTTATTGACGGTTGTATTCTGCCCGGAACATTTTTCTGTTCAAGCATATCCCTGAATTCCTTTCTTCCCGATGCAGCAGCAATCTGGTAAGGGTTAATACCTGAATGATCACCCGAGTTCCACTCGTTTCCGCGGGACAGGAGCATCTCTACGGCAGGTTTCTGATTCGATTCGATGGCAATGCCCAGTGCATCGAAGTTGAAAGCGTTCTTTTCATACAGGTCAACTCCGTATTTCAAAAGCAGGTTCATCAGGAGAGTATCGCCGTTCTGGGCCGCAATGAGAAACGGGGTGAATCCGTCTTTATCCCGGGCTTCCATGTTGGCTCCGTTCTGAATGAGCAGATCGGCTATATCAGCATATCCGGCCCATATTGCAGCCATCAGCGGGGTGGTACCGTCGCCCGCTTTAAGATTGCAGTCAGCTTCGTAATAAAGCAGGAGATCAGTGATATAAAAACCACCGTATATCACGGCGTAATGCAGGGGAGCAGCTCCGTACCGGTCTGTTTTGTTAATTTCTGCTCCAGCCCTTATAAGGGCTTCGGATATTTCAATATTCTGGTTTTTTACTGAAATAAGCAGGGGCGTCAGGTTGTTTTCCGTTGTTTTATTTACATCGACCCCGTGTGCCAGCAGCGACTTTACCGCATCCGTATGATTGTTGGCAACGGCATAGATGAGAGGAGTTGCACCCTCGATGGTTTCAGCCTCCGGATTCGCTCCCTTGCTGATGAGCCTGTCAATTTCACTGCTGTAACCTTTTGATGCTGCAATTATCAGATTGAATTCTGCAGCCTGGTCATAATAATATGGCAGATAATCAGTTGTATCAATACTGGATCTTTGTGCATGCAAGGGACCACTGCAGAGCAATGAAAGAAGAATGGTCCGGAAATGTCTTAATATCAGTTTTGTTGACAACATGTGCACAAAGTTAGTTGTTTTGAGGCTTTGAAAAATTATAATTTTGAAATTTAACCGCATATTTGTTCATTTCAATGTTGTCATTATTTTTGAAATTATTTAATAACCCAGGCCGTAGAAGAAATTTTATTTTTGACGTGAGAAAACCTGTTTGTCTGCCCGGATTGAAAAAGATAATATTGATCATATTCTTTGCCGTTTTCATGGCACATGACCCTGGAGCTGTTGAAAACCCCGGCGATGTGCGCGATAAACTTACAGTTGGTAACATCCGGCTCACCAATTCCGATTCATTTGAAAATGTGCTTGGTAAGAATGACTGGATAATCCGGTCATTCATGGACAAATGGAAGATTCAGGGAGCATCCCTGGCTGTCGCCAGGGATGGTAAACTGGCTTACGCGCGGGGATTCGGCTTTGCCGACACTGCTTCGGCTTCCGAGGTACAGCCTTACAGTAAATTCAGGATTGCAAGCATTTCAAAACTGGTGACTGCTGTAGCAATTATGAAGCTGCATGAGGAGGGAAGACTGGATCTTTCCGACAGGGTTTTCGGACCGGACGGTATTCTTAACGATTCCTGCTATTGCTACCCAAAAGATAAAAGGGTTTTTGACATCACGGTTGCCCATCTGCTTAGCCATGAAGGCGGATGGTCACAAAAGTATGGCGACCAGATGTTCATGCCACGGGTGGTTTCGAAACAGATGAATGTCCCGCTTCCGGTAGATATGAATACCATCATAAGGTTCGCACTTGGAAAGCGGCTACATTTCACTCCAGGGACCGGCCGGTCGTATTCAAACCTGGGTTATGCAATCCTTGGCCTTGTTGTTGAAAAAGTTTCGGGAATGACATACGACTCCTATTGCAGGGAAGAGATTTTTGAACCGCTTGGTATTTATGACATGCTTCCGGCAAGGAACCTGGAATCGCAGAAAGCCAGGTTTGAAGTTACCTATTACGAACCTTTCGGGACTCCTCCCGGACCCTCAATCTACGCCACTGATGAACTGGTACCTGTGAGATACGGGGGGAATGATGTTGAGACACTGGGTGGAGCCGGCTACTGGCTGGCAACTGCACCCGATCTAATGCGGCTGCTCCTGGCTGTCGACGGATTTGTTGCCCCTGAAGATATTTTGTCAAACAGCAGCATAAGATTCATGACAGATATGGCCAACCGATTCGCACCTGTCGGATGGAAGGCTACATTAATTGACGGCAACTGGTGGAGGACCGGTTCCTTTTCCGGTTCAGCGGGAATGATGAAGCGGCAGCCTGATGGCATTTCATGGGTAATTTTGCTCAATTCAAGCGCCTGGAACGGACCTGAGATTCATTCCCACATAAACAGGATGATGGCAAAATTCATTGCGCGTACAGACGAATGGCCGGAAAACGACCTGTTTGAATACTCCCTGCCGGTTCCGGTGAAGGTTGACGTTCCTGCTCCAAAATATGAATAATGTGTTTTACTGTCAATGTGAACCTGGTTAAGGATGAACTTGAAAGCAGGTTCGGCGTGCTTTTTCCCGATGCTGACAGGTTCCGGCCCAGTTACTATTATCATGCTTTCACACTTCCCGAACTGCCTGTTGTGTGCACGGGATCACCCGGCAGGATAGAACTGATGAAATGGGGGCTGATCCCTTTCTGGACAAAATCCGCGGCAGATGCGGAGGAGATCAGATACAAGACATTCAATGCAAGGGCCGAAAGCCTTTTTTCAAAACCTTCATTCTCGAATCCTGCAAAATCAAAAAGATGCCTGGTGCCCGTGAGGGGCTTTTTCGAATGGCAGCATACACCCGGCGGAAAAATCCCATGGTATATCTATCATTCTGATAACGACATCTTTTCCCTTGCAGGTATTTATGATCAATGGACGGATAGTTTAACCGGTAATGTTACTGAATCTTTTTCAGTGATTACTACCAGCGCCAATGAAATGATGGCAGTGATCCACAATTCCAGGAAAAGGATGCCGGCCATTCTTGATAAAAAGGATGAAGAATTATGGCTCAACGCCGGTTTGACTGAGGCAGAGCTCATTTCCCTGCTGAAACCGTATCCTTCCGAAGGGCTGAAGGCTCATACAGTAAGCAGGCTCATTAACAGCAAATCAGCTGACAGGAATACATCAGAGATTATCCGCCCGTTCGACTATCCTGACAGAATCCTTCCGTTCTGAACCGTGCGCTGGCAGGGGCATGGTTCATTCCCTGCATCCCTGCATCTTTTACTATCAGCTACTGGGCTACAAAAATAAAGGTAAGCGTTCCCCTCTGCGATTTGGGGGCATTCAGATCGGCATTGAACCTCGACCTCCTGGCAGATGTGACTGCAGTTTCGGTAAGGCATTCATCTGAGGTTGTACTTTCCCCGGCAACAACAGATGCACTGGTGACATTGCCTTTCTGATCAACATCGATAATGAGCACTACTTTTCCGGAACCCTGGCATTTATATATCGGAATAGGCAGATAAATATGATTGCGTCCTGCCAGATCATAATAAATCCGGGTGGGGCCTGAATAACTGGCGGCCATTTTTTGGGACTCCATGACTTTCTCTTCTTCCTTTGCCCGTAAGGCTTCTTCATCGTCCCCGTTGAAAATATCCTCTTCCGCCTCCTGGTAACCTGACCCGGGATTATCGATATAATTGTCGGTCCCGAGCCTGCCACTCTGAATAAGCTCTTCCTTTACCTTGTCGATATAATCATTCCTGTCTATTTTTATCTCACTCCGGCTGGCCAGGTTCCTGGCGATATTGAGCATTTCCGCATCATCACGGAAAATATTTTCTACCGATGTCATAGGAATTTCCTTCGGAGCTTCCCTTGGTTTGAGGTCATGCTCATCAACCATTTCAAGTTCAAGTCTTTGAATGGTTTCCTGCCTGACCTTTAATGTATGAAGTTTGAACGAAACAAAGATAATTCCTGCAATCAGATGCAGGATCACAGTTCCAAGCAGACCGGCTATTTTGTCATGATAATTCGTCACTGCTTCTTTTTCTTCTTGGTTTTAACCTTTGTCCTGGACGGCTTTTCGGCCTTGTCATTTTTTAACAGACCGCTTTTCAGCCCATTAATGAATTTAGCCCATGCAAAGGGATTCAGAAGATTATTCGAAGGATACTGGTTCCGGGTTGCCGTCATATTGAAATTCTGCTGCATTGCATACCTGTAGCCTGCTTCAGGGCTGATGCGGACATCAGCCTGGTTCGCAAGGGCAGATTTGACGGACTCTATGTTTTTGTTCATGTTTTCAATTTCCGGATCGACGGGATTGGGCGATGTAATATCCCTGATAAACTCATTATAACTCTTCCAGGGTAAAACAACAACATTCTCAATCGGAATGGTATCCATACTTAGAACAATGTCGGCATAATAACGCTTGCCTTCAAATGACATGGGCAGTACAATCATCTGTTTTTTAAAACCAAGAGCCTTGAATAATATTGTGTCGCCCGGGGTACTGGTAATGGAATAAATACCGGTATTCTCACTTAAGACTCCTCTCTTGAGACGGAGGGATATTACACCCACATTGCTCAGAGCCCGGTTGTTTTCATCAGTAATTATGCCGCTCAGCTGAAAAAATCGTTCCTTCTGAACCGCCTGACCCCTGGTTGCTAAAAAAAAGATGAAAAATAAAAATGTTGTATTTGCTAAACGTTTTGCCAACTCAAATTATCTAATTCCCTGACATATTAACCATCCGCCTGCAAAATAAGCAATATTGGACAGAACAGTAAAACTTTTGGCTTAATTTTAAAGAAATTTCAAAATTAAACTTTATCTGATAAATTTGTCCGGTCGTTTGTAATTGATACTTTACATATGCAAAAGCAACTGCTGCTGGGTGACGAAGCGATTGCACAGGCTGCAATTGATGCCGGCCTGAGTGGAATGTATGCCTATCCCGGAACTCCATCGACCGAGATAATGGAATTCATACAGGCATCGGATGAGGCCGCTGAACGTATGATCCACAGGGAATGGTCGTCAAACGAAAAAACTGCCATGGAAGCGGCGCTTGGTATGTCATATGCAGGCAAACGTGCAATGGTTGCAATGAAGCATGTCGGACTGAATGTGGCTGCCGATCCTTTTATAAATTCTTCGGTTACCGGGGTAAATGGAGGGCTGATAGTTGTTGCTGCCGACGATCCTTCAATGCATTCATCGCAAAATGAGCAGGATTCACGGTTTTACGGAAAATTCTCCCTTGTCCCGGTTTATGAGCCCTCAAACCAGCAGGAAGCATATGACATGGTGTTTGATGCGTTTGAACTTTCCGAAAAATACAGGCTGCCTGTTCTTTTCCGTATAACAACCCGTCTGGCACACTCCAGGTCAGCCGTGACAAGACGGCAGTCCGAACCTCAGAAAAAGCTCAGCCTGCCTTCCGATCCGCGGCAGTTTGTGCTTCTTCCGGCCATTGCAAGAAAAAAATACAGGGCGCTGCTGGAGATTTATGAGTCATTAAAATACGATAACAGGCTTTCCCGGCATAACATTTTCAGGGATGACAGGAACAGAAAAACCGGGGTTCTGGCCTGTGGACTGGCCTATAACTATTTTACCGAGAATTTTCCGGACAGCGAGCCTGATTTTCCATTCCTGAGGATCTGTGCATATCCTTTCCCGAAGGAGCTTATAACGGATCTGACATCACGTTGCGAGGAGATTCTGGTACTGGAGGAAGGATATCCGCTTGTGGAAGAGGCCTTACGTGGTATTCTCGACAACAATCTGAAGATAATGGGGCGCCTTGACGGTACTCTGCCGCGCGATGGGGAGCTAAATCCTACGCTCGTGGCAAAAGCCCTCGGTATGACTATTAGAAAGGGATTTGAAATTCCCGGCGTGGTCAGGCCAAGACCGCCGTCATTCTGCAAAGGATGCGGTCATGCTGACACCTTCAATGCAGTGATAGAAGCCCTCCGGCCATTTGACAGGGACGGAGTGTTCTCAGATATCGGATGCTACACCCTGGCAGCCCTCCCTCCATACAGTATCATTAATTCGTGCGTTGACATGGGCGCATCGGTAACTATGGCCATTGGTGCTGCCGATGCAGGACTGTTCCCCTCGGTAGCCGTCATAGGGGATTCAACATTCACACATTCGGGAATGACCGGTCTGCTCGATGCGGTTGTAAAAAAAAGCCCGGTTACAATAATCATTTCCGATAACTCAACAACGGGCATGACCGGAGGTCAGAAATCACAGGGTACAGGACGGCTGAGAAAAATATGCGAAGGACTGGGGGTTGCCCCCGAACATGTGCGCGAGATCGTACCGCTGAGGAAGAATCACGCGGAAAATGTCAGGATTATGCAGGAGGAATTCAGTTACAGGAATGTTTCAGTTATTATTTCCAGCCGGGAATGCATTCAGACAGCTTCGCGGCGCAGGAAGGCAGAATCGCTGGAAGTTAATGATCCCGGGGAGGCTGAACAATGAAGAACGATATCATACTTTCGGGAGTAGGCGGACAGGGTATCCTTTCGATTGCTGCCATCATCGGCCTGGCCGTAATTGAGAACAACCTTCATATCAAACAGGCGGAGGTTCATGGAATGAGCCAGCGGGGAGGAGATGTGCAGTCACACGTGCGTATTTCCGACAAACCGGTTCATTCCGATCTGATCCCCTGGGGGCAGGCCGACATTATCATTTCTGCCGAACCGATGGAATCACTCAGGTACCTGCCCTGGCTCTCTTCAGACGGATGGCTCATTACCAGCTCGGAACCATTTGTCAATATACCGGATTACCCTCCGCTGGAAGATATTCTGCATGAAATCAGAAAACTCCCGAAGCACAGGATCATCGATGCCGATGCAATTGCACGGGAAGCCGGATCGGTCAGAGCTGCAAATATGGTGATCCTGGGGGCTGCTTCCCCTTTCATTAAAATGCCATTCGAAAGCCTTGAGAATGCTGTCAGAATACTTTTCAGGCGGAAAGGAGAGGAAATTATCAATATAAATCTAGAAGCTCTCAGGATGGGCAGAAAATTCTGAACTGCGATTGCCTGAACGACTCACAGTATTTATTGCCTGAATGATCAACCGCCACCGTAACAGAATTGTTGCATCAGATTTCTGTCAGTATGGCGGTTAATCAAATTCAGGCTTCAGCCTGCACGGGAAATGCAGCGAAAAAGCTCAGGATTTCCCTATTCCTCCCTGCCCTGAGCCTTCTGCGACCGCAGCATCAGCATCTCGTTGATGACAACTTCGGTAACATACCTGGTTGCCCCGTTTTTGTCTTCATAATTCCTGTAAACGATCCTCCCCTCTACAGCAATCTGGGCACCTTTCTTCAGATATCTGCCAGCAATATCCGCCAGACCGTTCCATGCTACAATGTTATGCCAGGTCGTTTCCTTTACCTTCTGTCCTTCAGCATTCCTGTATTCATCACTGGTGGCAAGGGTAAAACGGGTCACTTTCTTCCCGTTTTCCAGGTTCTTTGTTTCCGGGTCCTGACCCAGGTTGCCGATCAGGTTGACCCTGTTCTTGAGTGAATTCATCGCATGTATTTATTAATTGAATGTATAATTATATACTGCAGCAAAGTTAAACAGGCTGATCCTGGAGTATCGGTCCTTAAATATTTATATATGCTTGCAAGGCATTTATGTCCATTTGTAACCGTTTGAAAATGGCTGGTTACACTGGTTGCCGCAGCTGAATGAATGGAATTGTGCAGGCCCGTACCAAGATTTTTCATTTATGCCATGCTTTAAAAGAACATTTGAATAAATTTGTGAACCTTTTTGAACCACAATCGCACCTTGCTGATGTTATTGCGCTCATTACATACAGGCAAATACATTCTCATTGCTGCAGCAGCTGTCGCTGTAACGATTTTGCAGTTTTCATGCGGCAGAAAGAATGACAGGCTGTTTACATCCATGCCGCCTGAAAGGACCGGGATAAAATTCCGGAACTGGATAGAGGAGGATGATGTATTTAACGTGCTTGACTACGGATACCTGTACAACGGAGCCGGCGTGGCAATCGGGGATATAAACAATGACGGACTGCCGGATATTTTTTTCAGCGGGAATTTTGCTCATGCAAGGCTCTACCTCAACATGGGAAACTTCAGGTTCCGGGATATCACGGATGTGTCGGGTGTGAACGGGGGTAACAAGTGGAACACCGGGGCCACCATGGCGGATATCAATGGTGACGGATTTCTCGACATCTATGTATGCTGCTCGACCGACGGCAGGTATGACCGCAGGAAAAACCTGCTGTACCTGAACAACGGCGATCTTACTTTTACGGAATGTGCTGCCCGTTACGGAATTAACGATGCTTCTTATTCAACGCACAGTGCATTCTTTGACTATGACAAGGACGGGGATCTCGACCTTTTTGTCATGAACCATTCGCTCGACAAGTACGCAATGACAAACCCTGCGCGCAAAAAGGAAAGAAATCCCATATATGAACACCGGCTTTACAAAAATACAGGGGAGAAGTTTGTTGATGTAAGCGCTGAGGCCGGAATGATCGGCAATATCATTAATTTCGGACTGGGCTTAGCAATTGCTGATTTTAACAATGACGGGTGGCCGGATATATACATTTGCAATGATTATTCCGAACAGGACTACTTTTATATTAATAACAGGGACGGGACTTTCTCTGAAAAGCTTGAAGATTACTTCGATCATATTTCATTCTCTTCAATGGGATGTGATGCAGCTGATTTCAACAATGACGGGTTTATCGACCTGTTTACCCTCGATATGGAACCGGAGGATAATTACGGAAATAAGCTGGTGGCAGGACCGGACAACTACGAAAAATTCCAGAACCTGAAAAAATCAGGATTCTTTAATCAGTCGACCAGGAACATGCTTCAGCTGAACATGCATGGTGATTATTTTACCGAAATAGGACAGTATGCCGGAGTTTTTGCAACAAACTGGAGCTGGGCGCCCCTTTTCTGTGACTTTGACAATGACGGTTACAAAGATCTTTATATAACAAACGGATACGGGAGGAACAGTACCTATATGGATGCAGTGGTGCTGGCCGTGAGCCAGATGGTCAGGCAGCAGAGGGGACAGACGCATCTTTCGAAGATGAACGTCATTGATCAGATACCGCCCACCGTTCTCAATAATTACATCTACAGGAACAATGGCGACTATACCTTTACTGATGTTACCGGGATCTGGGGCGATGAAAAAGCTACACTTTCGGGCGGGGCAGCTTACGCAGATCTTGATAATGACGGCGATATAGACCTGGTGATCAGTACAATAAATGGTTTTCCCCTGGTGTACCGCAATAACTCTGAAAAAATCAGCAGGAACCATTATCTGAAGATCAGGCTGAAGGGTTCAGGGATGAACACAGGCGGCATTGGATCACGGATCGACGTCACCTGCGGTAAAAATACGTATACCCAGGAATTTATGCCTTCGAGGGGCTTTATGTCATCAGTGAACCATGAGATCATTTTTGGTCTGGGCGGAGCAGCAATTGCAGACACTCTTCGGATCAGATGGCCCGATATGCGTGAGCAGGTGCTGACCGCTGTAAAAGCTGACCAGTGCATCGTTTTGAACAACGATGATGCCATGATCCCTGCCCCGCGGATTAGTTCACAGCCGGAACCAGTTTTCACCATGGTGAAAAACAACAGGATCCTTGATTTCAAACACCAGGAGAATGAATATAATGATTTCGCGGATCAGGCCCTGTTGCCGCACTTCCTTTCAACACAGGGCCCCCGTATTGCAAAAGGGGATGTGAACAATGACGGACTTGAAGACCTGTATTTCGGCGGTTCAATGGGCTGCCCGGGGAAACTCTATATCCAGTCAGGTGACGGTTCGTTCAGGTATGTTCCTCAGGCCTGTTTTGAGAAAGATAAGGGTTGCGAAGATATCGGTGCCGTTTTTCTCGACGCAGATGGCGATAATGACCTGGATCTGTATGTTGTAAGCGGAGGCAATGAATTTCATGCAGATGCAGCTGAGCTTCAGGACAGGCTCTACCTGAACGACGGGAAGGGATCTTTTTCGGCTGCAAAGGGACGCCTGCCCGTCATGATTACAAGCGGATCATGTGTAAAAAGCTGTGATATTGATGGAGATGGCGACATCGATCTGTTCGTCGGCGGTAGGCTTATTCCGTCCCGGTATCCTTTTGCCCCCAGGAGCTACATACTGGAAAATGACGGCAAGGGTTTCTTTAAGGATGTCACCGATGCATATAATTCGGAACTGATGTACCCGGGTATGGTGACGGATGCGGTCTGGACCGATTTCAACCGCGACGGCAAACCTGATCTTATTGTTGTCGGGGAATGGATGAAGATCAGGTTCTTCAGGAATGAAGGCAAAAGGCTTGAAGAGATAACCAGCCTGTGCGGGCCGGAAAACACTGAGGGATGGTGGAACACAATTGTTGCCGCAGATTTAGACAATGACGGGGATGATGACTATATTGCAGGTAACCTGGGCCTTAATTCACGTATAAAGGTTTCGCCCGCCGAACCTTGTACGATTTATGCAAGGGATTTTGACAACAACGGCACCATAGATGCAATAATGAGTTATTTCATTCAAGGCAAAAGCTATCCTTTCTATTCGAAGGATGATCTGCAGAAACAGATGCCCTTCATTAAGCAAAAATACCCCACCTATGAATCCTACGCCAATCTTACAATAACCGACATCTTTTCCGGGGATGCACTAAGCGGGGCAGAAATCTTTGAGGCAAAGACATTTTCAAGCTGCTATATTGAGAACAAGGGCAATGACCGGTTTGAAATCAGACCTTTGCCCCGGGAAGCACAGTATTTTCCCGTTTACGGCGTCTGTACGGGCGATTTCGACAGCGACGGAAACACCGATATCGTGCTGGCCGGCAATTTCTTCGGGTCGAGAATAAAATTCAGCGACTATGATGCGGGAAAGGGTCTGCTCCTCAGAGGTGACGGAAAAGGCGGCTTCACTGCACTGAATGATCAACGCAGCGGATTATTCATCCGCGGTGAGGCCAGGGATGTGACTGAAATAAGGACAGCTCACGGAAACAAACTCATAGTTTTTGCACTGAACAATGATTCCCTGAAATTATACAAACGAGAAAGTAAATGACAGAACAGCTATGATAATCATGCTAAGATGCTCCTGTCGGGTGAACTAACAGAATAATTGAAATAAATTAGTGAATATTCGACTCGTAAATTTAAAAAATGATTATGTACAGATACAATAACATCTCTGCTGCCCTGATCCTTGTGATATTGTTTTTATTTTCATGCAGGAATGACAGCCCGCAGGACCTGTCTCTCCGGCCGGAAGAATATCAGAAACTCGGATTGCCTGATCACATCAGATTATGGAACCTTCAGGATTACATAAATGCCAACATCACATTAAGTACCCTGAAGACTAACTTTCCGAATTCACTCCCCAGGAAATCAAGCAAAAAATCAGGAGCCGTTTTTGCCCGCCTTGTCAGCGGGGATAATCTCTCATTCATGTATGACAAAAGCATGCCGCTGCATGGAAGGGCTCAGATAATCCAGCATTTTACCCGGTTTTACAGTGAGCTGGAGAGCATTTATTCGGTTGAGACGGATGTAAGGAATTATTATAGCGATGAACTGGCCGATATTAATTTATTCGGTCTTCTCGTTCATGACAGGATGCTTGAGCTTGCCTGGCAGATAATGGATTCTGACGACGAAGAAGACAGGGATCTTCAATATGGTTTGAAAACCGTCAAGAGAAACTACCTGAACCTGGTTGACCATCTGCTTGATGAGCAGGTAAAGTCGGAAGTGTACAGCGATGCTGATCTCGACAGGCTGAGTGACAGGCTCGAACAGTCCCTTGCCGTTAATGTTTCATGGTTTCTGCCCTCAGAAAGGGATTCTGTGGCGGAAAGTATAGAAAAAGCAATGCCCGAATGTCCGACTGCACATATAAGGGGAAATTTTAACAAAATGTTAAAATATTTAAAGAATTCTTAAGAAAAATATTCTTTCAGCCATATCTGGTTTAGAACAATTGGATAATCAGTATGTTATTTTTTAAAAATTAATCCTGCCGGATTGATTGCCGGCTATTTGTCCATACCATGCATGGATTTAATTTAACATTTATCTCCGAAAAAATTAACTTTTCTTTTGGTTTTTATTTGGAATAATTTTAATTTTGTTAACGATTCTTTAAGAAATGATTGTATTCCGGGAAGGAAACAAGGGTTTTTTAATTAATCTGAATGTTAGCAACCACAAACTATTATTAACCTAATCTTAAACCATGAGAAAAATTGCAATTCTTCTTGCATTTCTGCTATTTGCGGGATTGCAGGGCGCTTTCGCACAAAAAACCATCACGGGTAAAGTTACCAGTGCCGAAGACGGGCTTGGTATGGCCGGGGTACCTGTTGTAGTCAAAGGGACAACAATAGGAACTGCGACTGACATCGACGGGGCGTTCACATTGTCGGTGCCTGCTAATGCAGCTGCCCTTGTGGTCTCCTTTATCGGGATGAAGACAGTTGAGGTTCCGATCGGCACCCAGACACACTTTGACATCGTGCTGGAACAAAACATCCTCGCCCTTGAAGATGTTGTTGTTACTGCTTTCGGCATTTCGCGGCAGGCCAAAGCGCTTACATATGCAGCCCAGAATGTGGCACCCAAGGCACTGGCTGAAGCAAGGGACCTTAACCCTGTTTCAGGCCTCAGCGGCAGGGTTGCCGGCCTGTCAGTGACAACTGCAGGTACCGGAGTCGGTGCAGACGCAAAGGTGCTTATGAGAGGTAATCGTTCAATTGCCGGAAGCAGCCAGCCGCTTTATGTGATCGATGGTGTACCTATGGGCGGAATTTCAAACCTTGCGCCTGATGACATAGTATCAATCTCCGTACTTAAAGGCGCAAATGCAGCAGCTCTTTACGGAAGCCGTGCGAACAACGGTGTGATAATCGTAACAACAAAATCCGGACAGGGAGGGGCAGAAGGCGTTATGGTCGACCTCGGTTTTACCTACCAGGGAACATCGGCCATCCTGCTTGATAAAATGCAGAATGAGTACGGACAGGGCGGCAACGGTGTATATTCACCTCTTGCAATCGTTTCATGGGGCCCGAAAATGGACGGCTCACAGGTCGCCCACTGGACACCCGACCCCAATCATCCCCTGTACGGTAAAACATATCCGTATCTTCCGCAGCCCAACAACGTCAAGGACTATTTCCAGACCGGAAACAGCATTGCAACAAACCTGCAGGTGACAATAAACACCGCCAGGACAAATACGGCTTTTTCCTATACCAATACAAATGCATCGGGTATTGTTGCTTCAAATAACCTCCACAGTCATAACCTGAACCTCAGGTTCGGAGCAAAGCTCGGCGAAAAATTCACCCTCGATTCCAAGGTAACGGTTATAAAGCAGAGCTTTGAAAATATATTCGCTACAGGTGAAGGTTTCGACAACCCAATGAGATACCTGTATGTTCTCCCGAGAAACATCCGCACCGAGGACCTGCAGCACTTTGAGTATGTCACACCGGCAGGGCAGGTAAGACAGCATTACTGGAGGTGGAACGACAACGGCACCGGCAATGCCTACTGGACAAGAAACCGGGTTCTCAAGCCGCAGGACAGGTGGAGGCCGATAGGTATGGTCAGCCTTAAATATCAGATTACGAAGGATCTTTCAATAATGGGCAGGTCGGCCCTCGATGCCAGCTTCACCCAAAGGGAGGAAAAATGGTACAATGACACATACACAGTGGCAATCAACGGGGGCTATGGAAAATACAACTCCTCCTCCTATGGCTGGAACAGCGACTTCCTGATCAATTACCACAAGGCTCTCGGCGATTTCGTATTCGATGTGAACGCGGGAGGAAACAATTACATGACCGAATACCAGATGATCGGCGGCTCAGGAGTGGTTTTCAACATTGAAAACCTGTTCGCCCTGGCCAACACTGCCAATCCGAGGCCAACCGAAGATTACTCAAAAAAAGTGGTTAATTCGCTTTACGGATTTGCTGAGATCTCATGGAAAAATGCAATATTCCTCAACCTTACCGGCAGGAACGACTGGAGCTCGACTCTGCCTGCATCCAACAGATCGTATTTCTACCCGTCATTCGGTCTGACAGCAGTTGTGAGTGACCTTATCACTATGCCCGACTTTCTTACCTACCTTAAACTGAGAAGTTCGTATGCAATAGTGGGTAATGATACAGGACCCTATCAGCTGTCAAGAACGGCAGCGGTCGGCACAGGCGGCGTTATTACCCTGAGCAATGTGCTTCCTAACGCCAATCTTAAACCGGAAACTACCAAATCAACTGAGCTGGGCTTTGATCTGAGACTTATCAGGGATAAGATCAGGTTCGGTTTTACATGGTACAACACCAATACATTCGATCAGCTTTTTGCCACCCCGGTACCTGCAACATCAGGTGTTGCAAGCATATACCAGAACGGCGCAAACGTTCAGAACAGGGGACTTGAGCTGACCCTGGGCGCTGCTGTTGTCGAAGGAAAGGGATTTTCATGGGATATCGACATCAACTGGGCAAAGAATACCAGCAAAATACTTGAAATTGCTGAAGGTTTTGATGAACTGGGCGTATCCACTGACTTCATCAGGAGATATCTTCTGAGAGCAGGCGCACCTTTCGGCGAAGTGTACGCAAAAGGCTGGATGAGGTATGAGAATACCAATAAGGTCATTATTCAGGAGAACGGGATACCTGCCATCACTCCGGGTATGACGGTGAGGGTGGCCAACTTCAATCCCGACTGGCTTGCCGGTATAAGCAATACATTCAGGTACAAGAACTTTTCGTTCAGTTCCCTTATTGATTTCAGGGTCGGAGGAACCTTCATAGCATTCACCGAAGCCATATCGGCCGGGAGCGGCATCCAGGAATACACCACAATCGGAAGGGACGGCTCTCTCATGTTTGGAAGGGATGTTTTCAAAGGTTTGGAAGGGGTAACCCTCACAGGCGAACCCAATACAAAAACATGTACTTCCGAAGCATTCTGGAACAATGTCGGCGGCAGGAACAACCCGACCGGAGAAGCTTTCGTAAGGGACGCAACCAATATCCGCATGAGGGAAATGATTCTGGGCTATGACCTGCCAAAGAGCATTGTGGCCAAAACATTCTTCCGTTCGGCAAGAGTTTCACTCGTTGGCCGTAACCTGTTCTTCCTGATGAACAAAGCTGAATATTGCGATCCGGAAATAATGATTGGTACTTCCAATGCATATGAGGGCGAGAATGCATTCCCGCTGCCAACAACACGGACATACGGGGTCTCACTTAATTTTGGCTTCTAAAAAATAACTGGTAAATGCATTATATTATGAAAAATCTATCAAAATTATTGACAATACTGCTTATTGGTATTTTAATCAGTAGTTGTACCAAGGACTTTGATGAAATCAATAAGAATCCGAAAGCACTCACCCTGGATAACCTAAACCAGGCCTCGTACGGATTCGTTGTAAGAAGAGCCATCGTGGGCCCGAATTACCTGGGCGACCCTGGTACCATGCAGCTGTTGCATTCCCTGTTCTTTGATATTTATGCAAACTACTGGGCAACAACTACACCGAACTTCCTGTCCGACCGGTATGTACAGGTTTCAAGCTGGCAGAACGGTGCCTTCAACGACCATTATGCAAATGAGGCTCCGCAGATCAAGTACGCCGAAGATTTTGCCAGGAAGAACAATCTGCAGCCAGAGCTGGCAATGATGAAAATCTGGAAGGTTTATGTGTACAACAGGTATACCGATTGCCTGGGGCCGATACCATATTCCCAGTACGGAAACATGCAGAAGGAGGTTCCGTATGACAAGCAGGAGGATATATATAAAGCTTTCTTCCTTGAGTTGGACACAGCAATAAATATTCTTAAAGGAATGTCGGGACAGACTTCTGCAACCCTTTCAAAGTATGATCCCATTTACGCCGGCAATCTGGATAAATGGCAGAAATTCGGCAGTTCGCTCCGCCTCAGGCTGGGCATGAGGGTTAAGTATGTGGCCCCGGATATTGCAAAACTCCAGTGCGAAAAGGCCGTTACGGAAGGCGTAATCACTGCCAACGCCGATAACGGATGGGTAACAACATCAACCGATTTCCCGAATCCTTACAATACAATCAGCCCCTGGATCGAATACAGGATGAGCGCCGACATGGAAAGCATCCTGAAAGGATATCTTGATCCGCGTGTCACCACCTGGTTCTCGCCTGCCCTCGAGCCCGATCCAACAGATGACCCCGTGGGAATATCCTTCCCATACGAAGGTGTCAGGAACGGCCAGACGAAGAACGACAGGAGCGCTGTTGAATTTGACCGTATTGCATCCGACCATTCCAAACCCTATACCATCGTTGGCGACAAGGGACCGAACTGGTTTGTCATGAGAGCTTCTGAAACCTATTTCCTCAGGGCTGAAGGCGTTCTCGAAGGCTGGAACATGGGCGGCGGTACTGTCGAAGAACTTTATAATACAGGTATCGGATTATCGCTCGATGAATGCGGATTCACTGATCACCTTAATCTTGCAGGAGAAAACTATATCACCAGCCCAAGGGTACCGATGACCCCGGGAATTGACAAGAATACGGTTCTTCCTGCTGTTGCCCCGCCACCGGCTTCAACCGTTCCCATTCTTTTCAATACCGGCGGATCCAAGGAAGAGCAGCTTGAGCAGATAATCACCCAGAAATGGATCAGCCTCTTCCCAAACAGCCAGGAAGCTTATGCAGAGAGGAGAAGAACCCATTATCCCAAGCTTTACCCAAGGATTGAAAGCGAGAATCTCGACGTTCCGGCCACATCACTTCCGGTGCGTCTCTGCTACTGGACCAATGAATACAATACCAACGCGAAGATGGTTAATGCAGCTATCCAGATGCTGAATTCGGAAAGCACAACTCCCAACGGCGACAAAGCTTCTACCAAACTCTGGTGGGATAAGAAACCATAACCAGGAATTTTTCACGCAAGCACAAAATTTAAAGGAAGGTGTTCTCTCAGAACACCTTCTTTTTGTATATTTACTGAAACATTTGTGCTGTGGAACGAAAATGTCTCGATTGCGGCGATATAATTCGCGGCCGCAGTGATAAGAAATTCTGCTCGGACCAGTGCAGAAACAGCTATAATAACCGGCTGAACCGTGATACGAATAATTTTGTGCGAAACGTACACGGGCTTCTCAGGAAAAACAGGAGAATTCTGGCTGACCTTTATACCGAAGGCAGACGCAGGACGCATAAAGACGCCCTGTTTGCACTTGGTTACAATTTCAGTTTCTTCACACATGTGATAGAAACCTCAGGTTCGGAGAAATATCTCTTCTGTTTTGAATACGGTTTCAGGGATACCGGAGATGACTTCATTGAACTGAAGTACAACAGCCAGTATATTGATTATCAATAAAACGGGAAATAGTACTTCAGATTTTCGCTTGTAAGAGGCGTGCCATAACCTGAATCCTGGAAGGCTTCGCAATACTTTGTTTTACTGCCTTTAGCCTTTCCGTACAATTCTATGAGTTTATCCCTGAAGGGTTCGGCATCTGATCTCGTGCTCCAGGTCCTGCCAAGCCATTCACGCCTTTCCCTTTCTCCGGCAGGAACTTCTGCAAGGGCACCCCTGTTGTAGGGAAGCCATTCGTAAACCTGTGAAGTATGCTGATGATACATGTCGATCTTTTTTTCAATCACATCATCGATGTCGACGCAAACGTCGGCCTTGAACGGCTCCGGATGAATGAACCCGTCGCTCATGAACAGGAACATCGGATTTTTGTCAAGGTGCGGGACTTCCGGAAGGATCCTCGGTACAGTTACCATGTAGGCAGCATCGAGAACCAGGGTTCCCGTGTACCGGTGATCGGGGTGATAGTCGTAGGGCCGCGGAAAAATAACCACATCTGCCTTGTGTTCCCTTATCAGCCTGATTACCTGCAGCCTGTTTTCATAAGTGGGCATCAGCTGACCGTCATGATTGTCGAGAGTAATGTATTTAACGCCTATAACCTGACCGGCCTTTCTGGCTTCTTCCCTCCTGATCGCCGCAAGCTTGTCGGGCGGAATTGACTGATGTCCCGCGTCGCCGTTGGTTAATGAAACCATCAGTACATCATGCCCGAGCCTGGCCCACTTATAGGCAGTGCCTCCAACTTTGTCGGGATCGTCAGGATGTGCCCCTATAATAATTATGTGAAGCTTTTTCCCGCTATCTGTTTGCTGTCCCTTTACTGACAATGGAATGAACAGTAACAGGAAGATCTGAAGAAACAATGTTATTCCTTTCATTGGATTGAAATTTATTTTAATGAGCTTAGGTGATTAATGATGCAATATATAAAAAGCGGGGAAAATCCTGATGATTCCCCCGCTTAAAGTTTCCACCAAAACAAATCAACTAAAAGTAGATGCAAAAAATGTCAGTAACAAGATATGTAAATTCTGTATATAAAATGATGAAGAAGCTGTTTCTTAACTATTTTTAACTGTTTTTGTGATGCGGTGCGCAGACCGTTCTCCGGTAAAAGTCCATGGAAGATCTGACGTTAAAGTACAGTTTTTGAGAGATGAAAGGGCATAGTTAAACAAACTGAAAAAATGCCGGTCTGAAACTTTTTCTCCAGTTTTTCCGTTTTACATTCAACTTGAATCCTTAAGCAGGTCATGCGACAGGTTTTAAGATGTTTAACTAATACATGGAAAAATGAAAAAATTATGTTTGATTTTACTGGTTATGGTGATGTCGGCGCCTGTTTATTCACAGGTCGGTTTCGGGGTTAAAGGAGGCTTGAGTACAACAAGCCTGAAAATGGATGACCTTAAACTAAATACTGATACTACAATCAATGCCATTAAAGGTGCAAACTTTGGATATCATGCAGGCATTTTCCTGAGGCTTGGCATGATGGGAGTTTATGTTCAACCCGAGCTCCTTTTTACTTCACGAACTAACGAATACCGGATTGAAGACCTTGAGAACCCTGCCACTATTGTCAAACAGCAGTTCAATCAGCTTGATCTGCCTGTAATGCTTGGTTTCAAGGCTGGTCCGGTCAGGATCAATGCCGGCCCTTCAGCACGGCTTCTGATCAACTCGCCGAAAGATCTGATCAATGACCCTGATTATAAGACCATGATTAAAAATTTCACTTTCGGCTACCAGGCCGGACTGGGATTTGACATAATTAAAAAGATCACTGTGGACCTGCGTTATGAGGGCAGCCTTCATAAATACCAGACCCAGATACAAAAATCCACCGGGGATAAATTCAAACTCGACGACAGGCCGAATGCCTTTCATTTAAGCATCGGATTTATATTCTGATCCGGCCCGGGCCCGGACCTTATTTGACGAAAAGCATCCTGACAGCAACTATAAGCAGAAGGACGCCAAATATTTTTTTAAGTATCTGCTGTGGCACATTTAAGGCTATTTTAGAGCCGAAATAGGATCCAATTATAAATGCAGCCGCAAGGATAAGGGCGAATTTCAGATTGACATGCCCTGCTTTATAATAATTATAAGCAGCCAGGATGCCTATCGGAGGAAGCATTACTGCAAGGCTGGTGCCCTGGGCACTGTGCTGACTGAAGCCCATAAGGAATACCAGGGCCGGTATCATTACTATAGCACCGCCGATGCCGAGCATACCCGCCAGGGTTCCCGTTAATAAACCGATTGCCAGGAGGAGCAGAAGTGAAGTTGTTGTCATCAGATCTTAATAATTATGTTAGGATTGTGATATGTAAAAATAGAATAATCTTTGAAGCAATTGACAGTTAATTAGGTCGTGGCTTTGGGATAATTGATAATTTTGAGCCCGTCAGACGAATGAGGCATATGCGGATTTATATTCTTGCAGCAATTTTGCCTGCAGTGATACTGTCAGGATTATTTTGCTACCTTGTTTTCGGAGTAACAATACGCCCGGCCGGTTCCGGAAGCCAGGTCATTTACCTGCCTGAAGAAAGCACATTCGAACAGGTGATGGATTCATTAAAAACAAATCTGAGAATTGATAATCTGAAAGTTCTTCAATGGGTTGCAGAAAAGAAGAATTACCGCTCTCATATTAAGCCCGGACGCTATGTCATCGAAAAGGGAATGAGCTGCAATGAGCTGATCAATATCCTGAGGTCGGGGAAACAGACACCGGTACTGGTTACTTTCAGCAATATCAAAACGATTTACGACCTGGCTGGAAGGGTTGGCGGGAAAATTGAAGCTGACTCAGCCCGGATTGTTACCTTTTTATCCGACACTGAAAATTACAGGTCGGATGGATTTGTCCGGGAAAACATTATTTCAGTCTTTCTGCCCGATACTTATGAGTTTTTCTGGAATACCGGCCCCGGTGAATTCTACAGCCGAATGCTGAGGGAATACAAAAAGTTCTGGAATGCAGAAAGGATCAGAAAGGCAGATGAAAAAAAACTAACCCCGCTTGAAGTGTCGGTACTTGCTTCAATAGTTGATCAGGAAACATCAATGCCGGATGAAAAACCTGTGATTGCAGGAGTATATCTTAACAGGCTTAAACGCGGAATACCGCTTCAGGCGGATCCGACGATCAAATTCGTGATAAACGATCCTAAAATGTCGAGAATACTTCGCAGGCATCTTTCAATCAATTCACCCTATAATACATATAAGTATAAAGGACTTCCGCCGGGTCCGATATCATGCCCTGCCAAAGACGGCATTGAAGCGGTTCTGAATGCGGATAACCACGATTACCTGTATTTTGTTGCCAGGTCTGATTTCTCAGGATATCATGTTTTTTCCAGAACGCTTTCCGAGCATAACAGATATGCAGCCATGTACCGGAAAGAGCTGAACAGAAGAAAGATCTTCAGATAGTTTATAATATCTCAACCTCACTTTCAAGCATGATCCCGAATTTCTCAAAAACAGATTCCTTTATCTTTTCTGAGAGATCGAATATTTCTTTTCCGGTCGCTCTGCCAAAATTCACAAGGACGAGTGCCTGCCTGTCATGAACACCTGCGTCTCCGATACGCCTGCCTTTCCATCCGCATAATTCAATCAGCCGCCCTGCCGGTATTTTGACTTCACCCGAATCATTATTAAAAACAGGCAGCTGGGGATCCTTCTTTTTTAATTCCTCAGCTAATGACTCACTTACTGCCGGATTCTTGAAAAAACTGCCTGCATTGCCCAGAATCGCGGGATCGGGAAGTTTAGATTTTCGGGTGTTTATTACAATTTCCCTGACATTCTTCAGCGAAACAGATCCGAGTTTACTGACCTCTTCCCTCAGAGATCCGTATTCCAGACTGAGCTTTGGCCTGGTGGAAAGCCTGAAGTATACTTTGGTAATGAGATATTTGCCTTTGAGCTCTCCCTTGAAAATACTGCTTCTGTATCCAAACTGACATTCATCGTTTGTAAATTCCCTGACAGATCCGTTTTCCAGACTTACTGCCCTCACCCGCTCGATGGTATTCCTGACTTCCACACCATAGGCACCAATGTTTTGTACCGGGGCAGCTCCCACACTGCCGGGGATCAGCGAAAGATTTTCCAGCCCCCCGAATCCGTTATTTATTGTCGATTCAACCAGTTTGTCCCACAATACACCTGCTCCTGAAGATATAATTACAACATCATCTTTCCTTCCTTCCAGTGTAATACCTTCCATTTCCGGATGAATCAGGGTTCCGTGAAAATCACCGGTAAATAATAGATTGCTGCCCTGGCCGATCACGAAAAGACTCTGTTCTGATCCTCCCTGCTGACGGAGAAATGATATAACATTCTCTTCATGTTTGAAAGGGATAAGCCGGTCCGCTTTTACATTCAGGCCAAAAGTATTGTATTTTTTCAGAGATATGTTTTCGTATATCATCTCCGGTTTGCCTCCTTCTCAAAATTATAAAAACATGTTATGTTGACAAACAGGCATAATTTACTTTTATTTGAAATGCCAATTACAATAATATAATTACAACAGCTTACATGAATAAATCATCAGTGATAAAAAAAACATTCCCATTCCTCGAAAAGGGGCTGACGGAAGAAATATCCAATGTATCTGAGATTCGTGATCTTGCCGCCGGAATGAGTATACTGGGAGAAGGTGATTACATTAAATCATTTCCGATGGTGCTTGCAGGCTGCCTCAGCGTTGTAAGGCTTTCCGACGACGGCAATGAACTTCTCCTCTATTACCTGAACCAGGGAGAAATATGTGCAATGGCCCTGACTTGCTGTATGGGCCCGCAGAAAAGCAATATCCGAATGACCGCCGAGGAAGATTCGGTTATTCTGACCGTACCTGTTGAATATATTGAGAAATGGATGTCAGATTACAGATCATGGAAGGAATTTATGATGTATTCCTACAGGAAGAGATTTGATGAGCTTATTGAGATAATTGATGCGATTGCGTTCATGAAACTTGATGAAAGACTGATCCGGTTTTTCCGGGAACGATTCAGGTCGACGGGAAAAACCGTCTTCACCGGAACCCACCAGGATATTGCCCTGCAGCTTAATACCTCAAGGGAAGTGATCACGCGGCTTCTCAGGAACCTTGAAAGAAACAATCTGGTAATAACTGAACGTCATTTTATTGATTATTCCCTCCTTGTAAAAAAAGATGCTACTTTGTGACTTAAGTCACTGACGGGTAACTTGCAGACACGCAAATTTGCAAAAAATTCCGGAAATGACAGATTTCATTAGAAAAAATCTATTTGTTATAATATTCACAGCAGCGGGCGCCGCAGGAGGATTTCTTTACTGGAGATATGTCGGATGCCTTTCGGGCACCTGCATGATAAAATCGGTGTGGTATATGAGTACTCTTTACGGCATGGCGGTGGGCTGGATTGGCGGAAGCCTGCTCAATGATCTTTTTCTGAAATTTAAAAAAGCAGGGAAGAATGAATGAGAGTTTCCAGGCAATAATTGAAGGAAGAACCCCGGTTCTGGTTGATTTTTCAGCTGAATGGTGCGGCCCGTGCAAAATGATGAAGCCTGTTCTGGAACAGCTAAAGCAAAAAATGAAAGACCGGATACGAATAATAAAGATCGACGTTGACAGAAACAGGGAACTTGCCATGAAGTATAGGATCAGCAATGTTCCGACACTCATGCTGTTTTCTGAAAACAGAATTCTCTGGTCCGGTTCGGGAGTAGTTACAGCAAATTTCCTTGAAAATGTTATTAACAATAATTGTCCTGTCCCTGCTGATCAGAAGGTTAATTAATCTGCGCAGAGTTACTGATAGGACTTCAGCTCCGCTCTGGCATTTCCCCCGGTTTTTGCGGATCAGGCGGGTTCTTGCTGCCGGTTTCTGCGATTGAACGGCAATCTTCAGGACTGCTGGTTTATCAGCAGTCATGGAAATTTCCCCTTAATTGCCGGATTGCTTTTCCCCTTTCCGATAATTGCTTTTCTGCCTGGTTGACTTTATCTGGAGTCTGTACCGGATTATGCATGAAAAGAATAAATTTCCTGCCTGCATTGAAAAAAAATGTAAATTCGGGAAATAAATCCATTATTTAAACTGAATACAGTTATATCATGAAAAGCAATCGCCGTGATTTCCTGAGAAATTCAACACTTGCCGGAGCAGGTGCTTTTGTCGGCAGTTTTCTCCAGGGTTGTGTACCCGCGAAAGAAGAATCGAATCTGGCCGGGATCATTGAAGCAGTAAAGAAGCCCCATACTCAGAAATTCAATATGTCGGGATATGCTGCCCCGCCGCTGCCGGTAGTAAGGGTAGGGTTTATCGGTCTGGGCGACAGGGGCAGTGGTGCAGTACAAAGGCTTTCATACATAGAAGGCGTTGAGATCAGGGCATTATGCGACAAAAGAGAGGCAGCTGTGAAAGCATCGCAGAAATATCTTCAGAGTGTGGGACGCCCCGTCGCTGAGGAATTTTTCGGAACGGAGGACAGCTGGAAAAAGCTTGCAGAAATGCCCGACATTGATCTGATCTATCAGTGCACCCCCTGGGTGATGCATACACCAGTTGCGGTATACGCCATGGAAAACGGAAAGCATGTGGCATGCGAAGTCCCGATTGCACGCACCATTGATGAATGCTGGCAGCTCGTTGAAACTTCAGAGAAGACCAGGAAGCATTGCATGATGCTCGAGAACTGCTGCTACGACTTTTTTGAGTTGCTTACCTTAAACATGGCCAGGCAGGGAATGTTTGGCGATATTGTTCACGGTGAAGGCGCCTACATTCACAACCTGGTTGATATGATCTTCAGAAAGCCCGACGATTCAAAACAGGCGGATAACGCCTACACCGACATGTGGAGGCTTAAGGAAAATGCTGAAAGGACCGGCAATCTTTATCCCACCCACGGGCTGGGACCTGTATGTCAGGTTATGAATATTAACCGGGGTGACAGGATGGATTATCTTACATCAATGTCCACAAACGATTTCACCCTCGGAAAGTATGCATCCGGGCTTGCAGCCGCCGATGATTTCTATAAACCATACGTTGGCAGGCCGTACAGGGGAAATATGAATACTTCACTTGTAAAAACAAGCCTTGGCAGGACAATCATGATTCAGCACGACATATCATCCGTGCGTCCTTATTCCCGCCTGCACGTGATCAGCGGTACCTCCGGGGCCGCCATAAAATACCCCGAACCGGAAAGGATTGCCCTGGGCCATGAATGGATCAGTGAAAAAGAGATGGAAGCTGTAATCGACAAGTTTACACCCGAAATTGTTAAAAGGGTGGGAGAGCTGGCAAAAAAGGTTGGCGGCCATGGCGGAATGGACTTTATTATGGACTGGAGGCTCATTGACTGCCTGAGGAACGGATTGCCGCTCGATCAGGATGTTTATGACGGTGCTCTCTGGAGTGCAATAGCTCCCCTGAGTGAATGGTCCGTTGCAAACCGCTCACAATCAATTGATGTTCCTGACTTTACAGGAGGATCATGGAAGACTAACAAACCCCACGACATAAATCTTGAAAAAGGCGGTAACACCCTGGTACTGGAAATAAAAGAATCAAAACCGGAATTGCAGCTTAACATAAGTTAATTTTGGGATAATCATTACGGGCAGTGCCGGGCAGGATATGGGCAATCGTCATTAGTATCCTGCAGCCTGCCCGTCTTTTCTCGATTCCGAGGCGCCATACCATACCTTGTTGCGTTCATCCAGCATTATGGCCTGGTAACCTCCGTAACCGCCCAGATCCCATTGGATGGTGTGACCCATGTTAAGCAGCTTCTGAATTACTTCCCACCTGAAGCCGTTTTCAAGAAGCAATATTCCCCCGTCGGTCATCTGCTCCCCGGTGGGCTCGGAAGATCCAATATGATGGATCCTGGGAGCATCCCCGGCCTCCTGGAGATTCATTTTGAAATCAATCAGGTTGACAACTATCTGGGCATGACCCTGCGGCTGCATGTCTCCGCCCATCACTCCGAAACTAACCCACGGCCTGCCCTTCCTGGTGATAAAGGCAGGTATGATGGTGTGAAATGGCCGCTTGCCGGGTGCATACACGTTTGCGTGGCCTTCGGAAAGGCTGAACATTTCGCCCCTGTCCTGCAGCACAAAACCCAGACCGGGCGGACACATTCCCGAACCCATGCCCCTGTAATTACTTTGTATAAGGGAAACCATGTTGCCTGATCTGTCGGCAACAGTCAGGTAAACCGTATTTCCTGCTTCCGGTTTTCCCGGATCGAAAATCTTTCCAGCTTTCCCGGGATTAATAAGCTTCCTCCTCTCAGCGGCATATTTTTTCGATATGAGCCGCGACACCGGAACTGCACTGAACAACGGATCGGCATAATATCTTGCCCTGTCTTCGAACGCCAGCTTCTTGGCTTCGGTGAAAACATGAATATATTCACTTGAGCCAAATCCCATGGAAGCAATGTCAAATCCTTCAAGGATATTGAGTATCTGGAGGGCTGCAATTCCCTGACCATTGGGCGGAAGTTCCCAGACTTCATACCCCCTGTAAGAAGTACTTACCGGCTCAACCCATTCGGAATGATGCCTGCTCAGGTCATCATAGCTGAGGAATCCTCCCTGCGACTTCATGAAAGCATCTATGGTTTTTGCAATGCTGCCTCTGTAAAACTCATTTCTTCCTCCCTTTGCAATCTTTTCAAGAGTGCTTGCCAGGAAGGGATTTCTGAAAATCTCCCCTTTGGCCGGAGACCTGCCACCCGGCATATAAGTCTCCCTGATGTTCGGATAGTCTTTAAGGAGCCGGGTGTTACTGTCGAGATAATATGCAATGAGCTCGCTTACTGGGAACCCATTGCGGGCGTAGTTGATCGCAGGTTGTAAGATATCCTTCATCGGAAGCCGGCCAAACATTTCATGCATTTCAAACCACCCGTCGACACATCCGGGGACCGAGACCGGCAGCGGACCATAGGAAGGGATTTTCTCAATATTATTGTTGCGAAAATATTCCAGCCTGAGTTTCCTGGGTGATTTTCCGCTGGCATTCAGTCCATACAAACGGCCTTTCTCCGCACTCCAGATAATCGCAAAAAGATCTCCTCCAATACCGCATCCTGTTGGCTCAACAACACCCAGAACGGCATTTGCCGCTATGGCAGCATCTATGGCATTTCCTCCTCTTTTCAGAATGTCCAGGGCCACCTGGGTTGCCAGGGGCTGACTGGTGGCAGCCATGCCATTCTGGGCAATGACTTCGGATCGTGTTGCAAAATCCCTTCCCGTGATCCTGTCCTGGGAGTAAAGGGAAATGTTGGTCAAAATAAGGCTTGCAACAATAACCTGCAATTTCATTGTAGTCTGTTTGTGTTTACTTTTCAGAATACCGGTCTGTTTTTTGCTGCCGGCTGTCTGCCTTGTTTGAGAGAATATCGATCACTGATTTTGTCATTGCTGCAACCCCTGCTGTGAATGCAGGCTCAAAATCAGGAGCAAAAGACGAATTGTGAAGTGAAGGAAGAGGATTCGCACTGGCAATATGCTCATCATACTTCTGCCTGTTTACCCCTCCCAGCCAGAAAAGTGCAATGGGCACTTTTTCTGCTGTCTGTCCATATTTCCCGAAATCCTCTGCAACCGTTGCCGGTTCAACCTCTGTAAGGTTTTTTCCACCGAGAATATCACTCATTGACCGGACGCAGTTCATCACCAGTTGAGGGTCATTTGACACAGGCAGATCGGCTTCACTGCTGAAAGTAACGAGAGGCATTTTATCTTCCGGGAGACCTGCTGCTATCCCCGCGCCGCGGGTAATATTAATCAGCGATTCCCTGATGGTATTCAATACGCTCTCTTCAAAATATCTTATCGTCAGCAGCATTTTTACTTCATCGGGAATTACATTGGCTCTGGTTCCTCCATTTATTGCTCCGACAGTAATGACGGCAGGTTTTACCGGATTTATCTCCCGGCTCACAATTGTTTGGATATCAAGAATGATACGGGCTGCAATAACAACAGGGTCAATAGTGTTGTGGGGCATGGCTCCATGCCCTCCAATACCGTAAACAGTAATCTGAGCCGAGCTGACGCCTGCAAAAATCGGACCCGGGAAATAACCTATACTGCCGGCAGGCAAATCTGCACTTACATGATAGCACAGTGCACAGTCGGGTACCCGGAGCCTGGAATAGAGATTATCCCTAAGCATTGCCTCAGCACCCCTCATACCTTCTTCTGCAGGCTGGGCCACAGCCAATAATGTACCGCTCCAATGATCTTTCATCCTGATCAGGGTTTGCAGGGTGCCGAGCCAGACCGACATGTGCAGATCATGCCCGCAGGCATGCATTACAGGGGTTTCCCTGCCATTCATATCTTTCATTACAACGGTACTGGCATAAGGAAGCCCTGTCGTTTCTTTTACCGGCAAAGCATCCATATCCGTACGCAACATCACCGTCTTTCCATTGCCGTTAACGAAAATCCCGGCAACTCCGTGACCGCCAATCCCGCGTGTAGTCTCAAAACCAAGCTTTTCAAGATTGTCTGCCATTATTGCAGAGGTCCTTTTCTCCATCATTGAAAGCTCAGGGTTCATGTGAAGATCAGTGTAGATCTTGTGATAATGTCCGATTATCTCGCTTACTGATTTGAAAATCAACTCATTCATATTATTTTTCTGGCAAAAGATGTTAGTTGAGCCAAGTATTATCAGGAATATTGAAAGATTCGCCTTCATAGTATCCCGGATTCTCCAGATTATTCCCTTGATTATTCCATCGCTTTAATCCTCAGTTCCCGAGGCATTTTTTCAATTGCATACCTCAGGGAGGTGCGGGGCATGATTCCCTTATTCCTGTAAACATAATCAAATACTTCCATCTTATGAAGATGACTCGCAGATTTTAACATCCAGCCATATCCTTTCTGCACCATATCATCCTTATCCAAAAGGAGGATATCGGCAATCTCAAATATCTCTTCAAGGTACAATCCCTTCCTGGCAGGAATGATCAGGGACACGGCTGAAGCTCGCCGCATCCAGCGGTTAGCTGATCCTGTCCACTTTTTGAGTATCCTGATTGATTGCGGAAACATTTCCACAAGCGCTCCAACAGTGTGGTTGCAAAAAGTATCGCACGAGGCCCAGTTGGATATATATCTGTCAACCCAGTAGCCGAATATTTCAATATCAGATGGTTCAAACTCTGTACTGACGTTATATGACCAGTTGCACGCGATAAATGATTCCTCCAGCATTCCCGATTTCCAGAGCTCTTCACAATGACTGAATATATTATCCTTGCTTTTATTGGTCAGATTTTTGAAAATCCTTTTTGCTATGCCTGTCACTTCAGCCGACTTTACTCCGTATAATCTGACTTCTTCCCTGAAAAATCCCCTGGCTGAGAGCCTGTGCGCTTCCTCTGAATGTCGGACCAGTTCCTGCCTGATCTCTTCAATAATAGTGTTCATATTTCTTATTCAGTTAAAACCTGTCCCGGTACAGCCACACGATCCTGTCCTGAATAATGAAGCTGCCACCGGTAATCTGCACACGTGAGTTTGCCGTTACTTTCCAATGTGATTCATATTTATCCCTAACTTATTCAATCTGATGGTTTTGTCTGTCCCGGCTCCAATCCTATTTGAGGTACTTCCAGAATTTCTCTTCAGATCTCTGAAACTCGATTTTCTTTTTTCTCTCAAGTATATAATACAGCAGCAGTGAAATTACCCCTACGATCAAAACACCGATGATGAAATATCCGAGTATCCCCGATGCACTTGCATCACTGATATTTGCTGAACCTTCAGTAATTCCTGAAATCGTACCAGTACTATTGCGGCTTCCAACGTCAACACTGAAAACATTTTTAACAAAATACAAGGTCAGGCAGGCAAGCAAGCCGGAAAATACGGGTGTTATCAGCCAGCCTGCACCTATACTCCCAAGCAGTCTGAAATTTATGTTTCTTGCTCCTTTGTAAAATCCGATGCCGATTATACTTCCAATTACCACCTGTGTGCTTGAAACCGGGACAAGGGGGAGGGGGAAAAGCCCGTTATTTTTCAGGAATTCGGAAATCCCCGAAGAAGAAAACAGGAATAAAACAATCCCCTGTGAAAGAACAACAACGAGGGCAGCTTCAGACGACAGTTCCACAATGCTGCTTCCCACTACCTGCATCACTTTGCCGGAATAGGAGAGAATGCCGGCGGCAATTGCCAGCCCGCCGAGAAGAAACAGTTGTTGGGGGGAAGACAGGGTGAAAAATCCAAAGCTGAGTTCCTGCAGGTTAAATGCAGGAACGAATACACCCATGACATTTGCTATATTGTTAGCGCCCAGGCTGTATGCTCCGAATGCTCCAGCAATGATAAGGCTGGTCCTTATGTAGGACTCAAACCGGATCAGGTGGATCCCGGCCTTTTTCTTTATCTTCATCAGGATACTGACCAGTATCACTGCAAAAATGGCGCCCAGAACAGGTCCGGCTACCCAGGTCGTTACAATCTGTGTAAGAACTGATCTGTCGGTTGTATTGCCTGTAAAGAGGTTCCAGCCGATGATTGCTCCTACAATAGACTGGGTGGAAGATACGGGGATGGAAAATTTCACCATCAGATATACTGTGACTGCTGCGGCAAGAGCCACCGTGAACGATCCTCCAAGTGCATTCACTGCCCCAAGTTTGCTGAGGGTTTCCGATGTTCCGGACCCCTGAAACACTGCACCCAGAATAACGAATACGGAGGCAATGATCGCTGCCTTCCAGAAACTGATCATTTTTGATCCAACTGCTGATCCAAAGACATTGGCGGCATCATTGGCCCCAAGTGACCATCCAAGGAAAAGTCCGCTTGTCAGAAACAGTATTATCATGCTCCGGTTGTAATTCTCAGATTTATGGTTTCCTTCATGCAATTAACGCTGAACGTTTCCATCTTTGCCTGCCGTATATATTTAATTTAACAGAACCCAATGGTCCCGAAAGCTGAATCCGGCTTCGAATCCTTTTAACACAATTACATCAATATTTTAATTGACATCGCAGACAACAGATCTGCAGCTTTCTGGGCATTGTCCGAAATATCCCCGATGCGGTTGATAATATATCTCAGATGGTTCTTATGCGCCAATTCAAGTTCTTTCATTTCCTGGAAGATAATTTTCTTAGTGCTTTTTGTTATTTTGTCCGTCTCGCTTTCAAAGTAATAAACTTTTAACAGCTTCTCCCGAACCGTATAAGGTGCCTTGAAATATGCTCTTGCAGCCGGAACCAGTTCCTCCCCTGCTGATACCGAGGCTTCGGTTATGTTGAGAAAATCGCGGTTCAGTGACGGGGGAATATCTGGTAATTCAATGCTGAACTCATCAAGTGACGACTTTATGGTATCAAGTATTTCATCCATTACGTCTATGAGCGTTATTACCTCGCCCCTGTGCTGCGGCAGAATTGAATGGGTTATCATCTCATTCTCAATTGAACGTTGCAGCCTGTCGGCAGTGCTTTCAAGGGATCCGACCTTTTGAACATGCCTTTCAAATGCTTCCATGTCCTTTTGAAGATAATCCTTTACTGCTTCCCTGAATACCAGCAGGCCGAGGTCGACATTATCGAAAAACTCATCTATTTTGAGAATGAGGTTTTTTGTAGTTCTCTTAAAAACAGGCATTATGTTGAAAATATTAAAATGTTAACCAAACGATGGTCAGAACTCGATAATCCTTTCAACTTTATAACCTCTCAGATATTGTTTCAGAATGAGCTGAATGTCGCGGTTATCCTGGCAATCCATGATGCAGTCATGCAGGGCGGTCAGTCCGAATCCCATTTCGTTTATATTGAAATATCCGTAACCGGTAAAACGACCATTAACGATCTTAACTGCACTGCGTTCATCTGAACTTCTGCCCCTGTCGATTATGAAGTAATTCTTCCGGCTGAATACAAACTCCTCGGAAGCCTTTTTTGCACGTTCGTTATAACTGGCTGCCGGTTCTTTTCCACAGCAGGCACCCCGGCATACGCCTACATGGTAGTGGAAGCACGGGCCGGATGTATTGTACAGCCCTGTGAGTTTCTGGCACAATCCGTACTTCACGACCAGTTCGGCAAGTCTGGATCTTGCCCTTTCCTTTGAGGCAAAAATCGCAACAGGAATGTCGTTTCCGGCTATTCTGCCTGCTGAAAAATTTATGTATTCCTTATCATCCCTGAAACAGTAAATCCCCCAGCGCTGTTCCGTGTTGCGCTGGGCTTTGTTGTAAACCGGTTTATTGTATTTGATCTCATATGATTCCTTTATAAGGGCAATAAGCTCACTTCCTGTTATTTCCCAGCTGAAATCAGCTATTTTATCCCGTATTGCCATGCTCCGCTCTGAAGTGTTGTTTGAAAGGTGTGTCGCTATCCTTTGTTTTATGTTGCGGCTTTTACCAATATAAATAAGGTCGCCGCGCTCATTGTAAAAATAATATATCCCTGTTTCTTCAGGGGTTTTATCAAGTTTTGAAGTGTCGAGGCTGGAATTCAGCTTTGAGATTTTCGTGTTGCTGATGAGCCGGGACGACTTTCCGGTCAGTTCCCTGTCAATCTCGATAAGTCTTTCAAACAGCCTTGCAGTTGCCATGGCATCCCCGGCTGCACGATGTCTTCCGTTGATCTCAATGCCAATGTGCCGGCATATGCTGCCGAGATTGTATGATTCATACCCCGGTATCAGCTTGCGACTCAGGCTGACAGTGTCCAGTACCTGTCTCCTGAAATTATATCCCAATGAACTGAATTCCTGCCTTAAAAACGAATAGTCAAACTTTGCATTATGAGCAACGATGATCCGGCCACCGGTAAATTCAATTATCTTTTTTGCTATCTCAAAAAACCTCGGAGCCTCATTTACCATCTCATTTGTAATCCCGGTCAGACTGGTAATATAATAAGGGATATTCCTCTCAGGGTTAACCAGCGAGATGAATTCATCAGTGATCTTCGATCCGTCGTGCTGATAAATGGCAATTTCCGTTATTCTTTCATTCTTTGCACTGCCTCCTGTTGTTTCTATGTCGACAATTGCATACATATTTCGTATCGATTCAGCTGTGAAACTGCTAAGATATGGAGAAATAGCGGCACAATATCTCCAATATATTAATTTTGTATTACTATAATTATCAGTTATGAACGAATGTTTCGGCAGAAAATTTGTCCTGAATGGTTCACTCATGCCTGCAGAATTGTTTGATAATTCAATGGTGTATGAAGGCGACTCAGTTTATGAGGTGATCAGGATCGTAAAGGGTAATCCGGTCTTCTTCAGTGATCATATGGATCGTCTCGAGGCAAGCGCCAGAATCGGGAATAAGAGCCTGCTGGCAGACAGGCAGATGCTCATAAAGGATTTCATAAATCTTTCCAAAACTGAAAAAAAGAAAGAGATCAACCTGAAAATAGTTTTTAATTATAATAAAGGGATCGAAAACTATCTTCTCTATTTCATAGAACCAGTATATCCTTCGGAAGAACAATATATTAAAGGTGTTAAAGGTATATTGTTCCGTGCGGAAAGAAAAGAACCGGAAACCAAGGTCATTAATCATAAGCTCAGGTCGTCAATTTTTCACCGGCTTATACTGGAAGGTGGATATGAAGCCTTGCTGGTGAATGAAAATGGCTGCATAACGGAAGGCAGCAGATCGAATATTTTTTTCCTGAAAGGAGAAACCCTGACAACGGCTCCTGACGAAACGGTATTGAACGGGATTACCAGGAAATATATCCTGGAGATCTGCAGGGAGCTCAAGAAAGCTGTTGTGTTCCGGTGCATTCCTGCAGATTCCATCAGCGAATTTGATGCAGTGTTTATGACCGGAACTTCACCTATGGTCCTGCCTTTCTGTTGTATTGGGGATGTATACTTCCAAACCGATATTCCTCTCATCGGAAAACTTAGGATGTCATATCTTGAAAAAACTGAGGAAAGCATACGCAGATTTATATCGGGCGCCTGACGACAGGCAGTGATCTCCAATTCTTTTTTTATCTTTGACCTTTAATTATTAAAAACAACTGTATGCCCAGTGTAAGAAGACTTAAAAAGGATATTGACTATCTTGTTTTTGAGGTTATCTCCGATTGCTTTTCGTTTGGCCGTCTTCATCAGGATGAAAAGGCTGATGAGGTTGCCGGGATAATTTCGGATGCCGTTTGCCTGAGAAACGACCTGATAAAACGGGTAAACAATCCTGTAAAAGGTGATGATCCTGCAGTTATCAGGAACCATTTCAGAAATGTGACAAAAGATCTTTACACCGGTATCGACAGTCTTTGTACGCGGCTCAGTGGTTTGGCCCCGAAAAAGTGAAATTCCGGTATACTGTGGTGCCGCACCCAAGGCAATTACCTTCATTGCTGAGGTTCAGCAACCTGATACCGTATCCGATTCTTTTGGTTACCGTTATTCCGCATTTCGGACACCTGGTATCCTGCCCGGATGATGAATCGGTGTTGCCCAGGTAAACATATTTGAGATATCTCGATGCAATTTCATGCAGGCTGTCAAGCGTGGATTTTGGAGTTGCCGGATCCTGCCTCCTGTACATCGGAAAATACCTGCTCAGGTGCAACGGGACATCCTCTCCCAGCTCACCGGCGATCCATTTTACCTGGTTTCTCATTTCCTCCGGACTGTCGTTCCTTCCCGGAATGATCAGGGTTGTAATTTCCAGGTGCTTTTCTTTTTTTGCAATGAAGCGAAGACTCTCTCTGACATTTTCCAGATCGGCCCCGGTAAGCTTCTTATAAAATGTTTCATTAAACGCCTTCAGATCGATATTGAATGCATCGATGAAGCCGGTTATTTCATTCAGCGGCCCGGTATTAACGTATCCGTTGCTAACCATTACGGTAAAAAATCCGTTTTCCCTGAATCTGACGGCTGTGTCGCGCATAAATTCTAACCATATAATTGGTTCATTGTAGGTGAAGGCTATCCCTATATTCTTCTCAGCCTGCCTGGCTTCCTCAAGAAGACAGTCTATGCTTGTATTTGCCCTGAAACCTGTCTGTTGATGCTGGGAAATATGCCAGTTCTGGCAAAAATCGCATCTCATGTTGCACCCATATGAACCGATGGACAGGATTTTGTGTCCGGGGAAAAAATGATATAGCGGTTTTTTCTCTACGGGATCCAGTGCGTGGCCCGATATGACATTATATGTAATAAGCTCTATCCTGTCCCCTGTATTTTTCCTGACTCCGCAAATGCCGCTTTTCCCCTCAGGGATCTTGCATCTGTGAGGACACAGCCTGCATTCAATATACCTGTCATATTTAAGATAAAGCGGTCCCATTTTTCTGGATTCAGGAATAAAAATACATTAATTCGTATAGGAATGAAAATTAAGCTACTTTTATATAATGACAGTAGTGAATTTGATGATTAGATGTTTGCTGGCTTTGCCGGTTGTGTTGCTGGCCGGCTGCGGTTCCCGTCAGGACACCCCCTGCCTGTGGTATGACAGGCCTGCAGCTGAATGGAACGAAGCCCTGCCTGTGGGTAACGGGCGCATGGGTGCAATGGTGTTCGGAGATCCCGGAAATGAATGCATTCAGATAAATGAGGAGAGCATCTGGGCAGGATCTAAGATCAATAACAACAATCCGGCTGCCCTGAAAAATCTTCAGCATTTGCGTGAAGCCATCTTCAGGGGCGATATCAGATCTGCTGAGAAAACGGCAGCAGACAATTTCGTGGGAACCCCGCCGCGAATACGCTCATACCAGCCACTGGGCAATTTGCTGATTAGTTATTCCTGGGATTCACCGGTCACGGATTACAACCGACGCCTTGACCTTCGTAACGGGATTGTTTCAACCTCATTTACTGTCGGCGGACATGCTTTCCGGCAGGAAGTTTTTGCCTCAGCGGTTGATGATGTAATCGCCTTTAGGATACGACCGTTAAAAAGAGGGAAGATAAATGCCACGCTTGAGCTGCACAGGGAAAGGGATGCCGTCATAAAGCTGTCAGAGGACGGGACCATAGTCCTGTCAGGACAGATAAATGACGTCCCCGATTCCCTGAGCGGTCCGGGAGGAATGCATATGAAATTTGCAGGGGAAACCCGGCTGAGAATCAGAAAGGGTAAACTAGCAGTTGAGGGAAGCAGGCTGAAGATCTCAGGCGCAGGCGAAATTATGGCACTATTTACAGCTGCAACTGATTATAATCCTGCAATACTTGATTTTGACAGAAAGATTGATCCGGAGTTTGTTTGCAGAACCATTCTTGACAGGGCCGGAATGAAATCCTGGAACAGTCTCATTGATGCCCATATCAGGGAACACCGCAAAATGTTCGACCGGGTCAGCATTGATTTTGGCCCCGACTCTCTGATGGTACTTCCGGTAGATGAGCGCCTTGAACGGCTTCGGTCAGGAAAGACGGATAACGGGCTCATCGCGCTTTATTTCCAGTACGGACGTTACCTGCTTATGAGCTCATCACGGCATCCGGGCAATCTTCCCGCAAACCTGCAGGGCATCTGGAACAAGGAATACAATGCCCCGTGGAACTCCGATTTTCATACCAATATCAACCTTCAGATGAATTACTGGCCGGCGGAGGTGTGCAATCTGTCTGAAACGGCACTGGTGCTTGCTAATTTCATGGAAAGGATTACAGGGCCCGGCAGCGTAACAGCCCGGGAAATGTACGGAGCCGGAGGCTGGACAATGCACCATCTCACCGATCCGTTCGGACGGACGGGAGTTGCTGACGGACTCTGGGGCCTGACTCCGACAAACGGGCCCTGGATGACGGTCCCTCTCTATGAACATTTTTTATTTACCCGCGATACGAATTACCTCAGGAATATTGCATATCCTGTTCTTAAGGGATCAGCAGAATTTGTACTGGACTTTCTTGTGACTTCTCCCGAAGGATTCCTGGTTACATGCCCTTCAACCTCACCTGAAAACAGGTATTACCTGCCCGGCAAAAAAGAACCGGCATATCTTACATATGCTGCCACTATTGATATCCAGACTGTCAGGGCTGTGCTTGATTACTGTTCCGAAGCTGCACAAATCACGGAACAGGATCGTGAACTTGTGGAGCAGATAAAAAATGCAGCCGGAAAACTGCCGCCTGTTCTGGTTAGTTCAAAAGGAACGATACAGGAATGGATAAAGGATTATGAGGAAGTTGAGCCTGGGCACAGACATATGTCCCATTTACTGGGATTGTATCCGCTGGCCCAGATCACCCCTGCCACGCCGGTTCTGTATGAAGCTGCCGGGAAAACAATCGACAGACGCCTCTCATACGGAGGAGGTCACACAGGGTGGAGCAGGGCCTGGATAATTAGTTTCTATGCGCGCCTGCATGAGAGGGAGAAAGCTTACAGTCACATAATCAGCCTTCTTGAAAAATCAACCCTGCCAAACCTTTTTGACAGCCATCCGCCGTTCCAGATTGATGGCAATTTCGGGGGAACGGCCGGAATAGCGGAAATGATCCTGCAAAGTCACCAGGACTTTATCGAATTACTTCCTGCCCTGCCGGACGCCTGGCAGGAAGGAAATGTAAAAGGCCTTGTTGCAAGAGGAAATTTTGTCGTTGATTTAAACTGGAGAAATCATAAAATCACTTCGGCCAGGATCCATTCACCAACAGGCGGCTATTGCAGGATTAAGTATAATGACCGGTTAATCGGGTTTAATTGTGAAGCCGGAAAAGATTATTATCCACTGGAAGAATTGTGATTTTCTGCCTCCCTGAATTCAACTGGAATCTTCATCTCTTCAGCCCTTATCGCAACAGCATCCTTGAGGGGAGTGATAATATCCGTATATGTTGTCCCCAGTCTTATGGTTATATGCCTGCCTGATTTCAGGATTAACACAATGCTCAGGGGAAATATCTCAATTTTTCCAATTTCATCGTAATTTATTGACTTTGGAGGTAATAAGGCAATACGCTTAAGGGATAAGCTTTTATCCCCGACCCCGATAAATCTCCTGCCCCGGCCAGCACCGGCATTTATCTGGTAAATGCCGAATAAAGACAGAAACAGAAAACTGACCCAGAAGGAAATCCCGGATTTAACCGGATCAGGGTACAGAAACAACCAGGCAATAGCTACAACAACACATATGATCCCAAAAAAAAACTGGAACCCGCGAATAATTTTTCCGGTCTCGCCCGCATCGAGAAAGAATTTTTTCATGTGATAAAAATTTATAAGCTGCTGAAGATTAAATGGTTCGCATAGAAACCACATAAATCTTATTTTCATGCTTGTTTGTGATTTTGTATCATGTGGGTTTCATACCCTGATTTTTTTACGCAATATATGGCAAATATTTCAAAGCCCTTTCGCCGGTAAATTAAACCTTGCGTAAAAGACTGCTGCTGAACAGGAGATTAATGCTTACTGCTTAATTACAGACCGGGCATGGGAAATTTGGCGACAGTATTTGCATCGCATTTGGAGCACTTTTTTGTTTAATTATTTATATATATTTGTATGAATAGTGTCTGTAATGATAATAAATTTTATATTGATCTCCGGGTTTGTCCCGTCCAGGTAAATTGACCGGCCGGATTTTTCGGCAGGATTACTGATTGGATGGCGGTGCCTGTGTGGGCTGATCCGGACAGGAGGCAAATGTGCTGATGCATTGAGTGAAGTATTTGTTGTACTGCATTGGAGGGGGGTATATTGATTTAGTAATGTAAATGCAATACAAGATTGTGAGAGTTCAGCAAATCCGGTCATTATGATAAGAAGATGACCGGAAGATATATTTCCCCTGACAATAAAGAAATCTGATGAAAACCTGGAGAATATTTTTATTTCAAAACTACCTGAGTTAAACCCTAATTAAATTTTCCTCACTATGAAAAAGAAACCTAATCAGAGGATGCAGATGCATCCGATTTTTAAGAAACTGCGCCATGGTATCAGGGCGACAGTTGTGATTACCTGCATAAGCGTCTTGTTTTCAGTGATTGATCAGGCCTATGCACTTGCCAGCGATCCTCAGCAGACCGTGATCACGGGTAGGGTCACTGACAGCAGGGGAGAGGCCTTGCCGGGAGTTAATGTCTTATTGAAAGGCACGACTACCGGTACTATCACCGATACCCAGGGAAGATACTCCCTTTCTGTCCCTGATCTGACAGGAACCCTGATTTTCAGTTTTATCGGTTACACTCCGCTTGAAACACCTATCGCCGGAAGGCGTTCGGTTGATGCACAAATGACCGAGGAAACTACCGCCCTGGGTGAGGTTGTAGTTACTGCTCTGGGAATCAAGCGTGAAGCCAAGAGTCTCGGGTATTCAGCCACTGCGGTTGATGCCCGGGAATTCGCTGCAACAAAGCTGACCAATATGGGAAACAGCCTGATTGGCAAGGTTGCCGGACTGAATGTTTCAACACCTCCCACAGGCCCCGGGGGCTCATCAAAAATCAGGATAAGGGGGCAATCATCCTTTGGGGGAAATAATTCGCCGCTTTTTGTTGTCAACGGGGTACCTATTGACAATAGTTATATGACAGGCTCCTACAACGTTGACCTGGGTGACGGATTGCTCAGCCTTAATGCGGATGATATTGAGTCAATGACGGTACTTAAGGGGGCAACTGCTGCAGCCCTTTACGGGTATCGCGCCAAAGACGGGGTAATCATAATTACCACAAAATCAGGTGCAGGGCAGAAAGGTATTGGCGTTGAACTTTCATCAAGTTTCCAGGCTGACCGGGCACTGGATTATACAGATTTCCAGTATGAATACGGACAGGGAGAAAACGGTATCAGACCGGCTAGCCTTGTCGATGCACGAAGAACAGGCGTATGGAGCTTCGGTACTAAGTTCGACGGACTGCCAGCATGGCAGTATGATGGTACGGAAAAACCATATCTCCCCTTTAAGGACAGGATAAAGGCTTTTTATCAGACTGGTCTCAGCTTTATCAATTCAGCAGCCATATCGGGAGGTGACTCAAGAGGCGGGTTCAGACTCTCCTTCACCAATCACAATTCTTCGAGCATTGTTCCTACTGCACGATTCAAAAAGAACGTGGTCGATCTCGGCCTGAACTACAATCTTACGAAAAAGCTTTCCGTTCAGATGAATGCCAACTATTCACTGGAAAACAATCATAACCCTCCTGCGGTGGGCGGACAGGATTTTACCACTGCAAATACCATATATACCCTGGCAAACAGTGTTGATCCGAGATGGCTCGAGGCTACATACAAGGATCCGGTAACCGGAAACGAAATTGCCCTTTCAAGGTTTACAAACCGCACCAATCCCTACTGGACAATGTATGAGCGTTTTGAAGACCTGAAAAGGAACAGGGTTATTGGCAATATATTGCTTAGATACCAGTTTACCCCCTGGCTTTATGCACAGGGAAGAATCGGACAGGACTGGTACTCGATGTATCATGAATTCAACATGCCCACCGGCACAGCATCACTTGCCTCTCCCGTTACAGGATTTAATGGTTCGTATACACAAAATTTCAGGGATCGCCGGGAAACCAATATGGATTTTCTTGTAGGTGCCAACAGGAAACTGGGCGATTTTGCAGTTGGAGCGACTTTTGGCGGAAACACAATGGATAACACCTATCAGATGCTCCAGGAGTCCGTCACAAACTTTTATGTACGCGGCCTGTATACCATAGGCAACGGACAAACGAAGAACCCGAGCTACAGTTACAGCCGGAAAAAGGTCAACTCACTTTACGGAACCCTCGACCTTTCATTCAGGGATTATCTGTTTGTGAACCTGACCGGCCGGAACGACTGGTTCTCTACCCTTAATCCAAAATCCAACAATTACCTGTATCCCTCTGCAAGCACAAGCTTTATTTTCAGCCAGGCCCTGGCCGATTTAATGCCTTCATGGCTTGATTACGGAAAAATCAGAGTGGCCTATGCTGAAGTGGGTGGCGATACCAGCCCCTATACAAATGCACTTTTCTATTCCATGAATACCAATCCTTTCAATGGCTATGCAATCGGCGGAATCTCCGGATCCGTAAGCCCTAATCCAAACCTGAAACCTCTGAAAGTCAAAGAAGCAGAAGCAGGCCTGGAAATGATCTTTTTCGATCGCAGGATCTCTTTTGACCTTGCAGTGTACCGGAAAAACACTGTGGATGAGATACTGAATGTCGATATTTCAAATGCATCAGGGTTTTCATCAACCAGAGTCAATGTGGGAAGGCTCAGGAACCAGGGGGTAGAGATACTGTTCAGTGTGGTCCCCGTACGTACAGTGAATTTCTCATGGGAAAGCGCATTTAACTATACTTATAACGACAGCAAGGTGCTGGAGCTGGCTGGCGGACAGCAAAAGATAGATGTGGGCGAAGGTGATTTTATCGGAGTTACCTCTCATGAAGTCGGAAAACCAATGGCATCAATCAGAGGTATCGATTATAAACGGGATGAGATGGGAAGGGTAATAACCTCCGACGGAAGATTTCTTGCAGGAGACTACAAAACTTTCGGAAGCGCCATCCCAAAGCATATAGGCGCCTGGATAAATACATTAACATACAGGATGTTTTTTGTGAAGGCACAAATAGATTTCAAATCGGGGCATAAAATGCTTTCCAATACCAACTTTAATTGCCTGAGACACGGACTTACCAAATCATCTCTTGTCGGCAGGGAAGGAGGAGTTGTTTTTGACGGTTATAACAGTGATGGTTCACCTAACACTACCCCGGTGGAAGCAGAAGCTTTCTATGCAGATTACCGCGGTAAATTCGTTGTGACCCCCTTCATATATGACGCCAGCTTCATCAAGTTCAGAACACTTTCTGCGGGCGCGGACCTTACAAATATCCTGAAACTCGATTTTATCAAGGGGATAACAGTCAGCGGTTATATCAACAATTTCTTCATTATCAGCAAACATGTTGACAACCTTGATCCTGAAACAGTATACTCCGTGTCTGATAATAAAGCCGGACTGGAATCTTCCGGCCTCCCGACGCTTCGCAGCTACGGATTAAGTTTAAATGTTAAGTTCTAACCTACCCTAATTGCACAGATTATGAAAATAAAATATTTGCTTTCGACACTGTTTGCCCTGCTTTTTGTAATCAGCAGTTGCGACAGGGATTTCGAGAAAATCAACACAAATCCGATTCTTGCGACTGATCTTGATCCACTGTATTTATTTACCGAAGCTCAGCGGGTCGCGGATGTGTCAACCTATCACTACCAGGGTGAAATTGTACAGCAGATCGTTACTCCTTATGGAGGAGTTCTCGAAGGGGGAAACAGAAATACGGTGAATGATGCCAATTCCAATGCAATGTTCAACACATTGTATCAAAGTCCGGTGAGAAATCTGGTTGATGCTCTCCGGAAACTGGAAGGCAATCCAGCCAGAACCAACCTTTATAATATGTGCCGGATCTGGAAGGCATATTGTTTTCAGCTCCTGGTAGATACTTACGGCGATGTGCCCTACACAGAAGCAGGACTGGGTTTTATCAATGCCAATTTCCTTCCGAAATATGATGATCAGAAAGCTATCTATGAAGATATCCTTAAGGAATACGAACAGGCAACTGATGCACTGGATCCGGCCAAGGATGTTGTGAAGGAAATGTTTTTCAACGGCGATATTGCAAAATGGAAGAAACTTGGCAACTCCCTTTTGCTGCGAGCCGGTATGAGATACACAAAACTGAATCCCGATAAAGCCAAACAAATTGTTGAAAAGGCAGTTAATCCGTCAAGAGGAGGAGTTATGTCGTCAAATGCAGATAATGTGTATTTACAGTATAATCCCACTTACTCCTACGGAACGGGAAACATGCTGAACAGTACCGAAAGGCATAATTATTATGTGGGTGAGCCTTTCGTTGATTATCTGAAGAGCACAAATGATCCTAGGGCCAAATATATTCTGATTAAGTACGAGTTCCCCTACAATCCTCTTGAGACAGCGGGTGCAACAAATAATAATCTTGAAGATCAGCAGGGGATGCCATACGGTTATGATGAAAATTCCATTTCATCTGCACCGGGATTTCCGGGTAAGATAGGCGCAGCTTTTGCCTATTCCCAGTATAACAGGGCAACAGTCGGAAAAATTGACGGCAGAAGCTGGCTGGTAACATATGCCCTGACGGAGTTGCTGCTTGCCGAAGCATGTCACCGGGATTTTATCACAACCGGAACGGCACTCAGTCACTATGAAGCCGGTATCAGGGCGGCCATGGAGCAAAACAACAACCTCTTCGGACCAGCCTATGCAATTACTCCTGATGAAATAAATGATTACCTGGCCCAGACTGAAATTGCTTTTGATCCTGCCAAGGCGCTTAAACAGATAAATGAACAGTATTGGGTTTCTTCATGCATGAACTGGGCAGAAAACTGGGCTAATTTCAGGAGAAGCGGTTATCCCCAGCTGTCGCCGATAAATTACCGGGGAGAAGATCCGTCGGTACAAACTCCGTCTGCCGGCGGGTTTATTCACCGGCTGCCATATCCCCTGAGGGAAAAAACAGTAAATACAGCCAATGTTAATGCCGCTGCGACAAACATAGGAGGCGATAACCTTGGTACAAGAGTATTCTGGGATGTTCAGTGAGAATATAGATTTCACGGCAAAAATGCAGCAATCCTAAGTTAAGGCTGAAATTGTTATATTACGGCCTTGTCAGAGGATCGTTAAGCCTGCTTTCATTTGTCATCCGGGATTTGATGGCAGGAATCGGGTAATTGATCTTCTGATAAGGCCTTTTCATTTTTGAGGTACAGAAGCTGGCGGAAATGATTTCGATCCGGATTGAAAATGAAGAAAATCCAAAACTTCAAGATGCAAAACATCGAAAGTGACTGTGAAATAACGAAAGATTCGTATTTTTGAATACACGGACATGGATTCTTTCTTCGACAATGATACCTTCTTGTAAGCTGTCATTTGGTTTTGTTGAACACCAGTTATTTGCATACAATGATTTATCTTCCTATCATTATTTACCTTAACCGTAATAATTTACTGAAATGAAAAAAGTCTATCTATCCGGCATCCTTCTATTGCTGGGTATTACTGTTATGGCACAGACCGGACAAGTACCTTCCGGGCCGGCTCCCATGAAACCGGAAATGACAGAGTTCTATGAGCCGGAAGTAAGAGTTGTACAGCCCGCGACAATTTTGGGTATGGCGCCTTCCGATGCGATTATTTTGTTCGACGGGAATGATATTAACCGCGAGTGGGAGGACAGTGAGGGAAAACCGACCAGATGGGTTGTCAGGGATAGAGCCCTGGTTTGCGTGAAAGGAGCAGGCATAATCCGGACAAAAAGGAAATTCAATGATTTCCAGCTTCATATTGAATGGAGGACACCCGCTGAAGTTGTTGGAGACGGGCAGGGCAGGGGTAACAGCGGAGTTTTCCTGCAGGGCCTCTACGAGGTTCAGGTCCTTGACAGTTATAATAACCGAACATACAGACAGGGCCAGGCAGGCAGTATTTACAAACAATATGCCCCCCTGGTAAATGCCAGCAGAAAACCAGGCGAATGGCAGACCTATGATATTATATATACTGCTCCCCGGTTTTCATCGGACAGTACTCAATATTTCACACCGCCGCGGGTAACGGTATTGCATAATGGTGTCCTGATTCAGAACAATGTCAGCTTGCGGGGACCTACTTTATACATTGGTATCCCGGAATATTCCATCCGGAAGCATGGAGCGGAACCCCTTGTTCTTCAGGATCATGGTGATCCGGTAGCCTTCAGGAATATATGGATCAGGGAACTGTGAAGATGCCGGTTTTAATTTGAATCCCTAAATGATTAATAATGATTTTAATTCAGAAATTACTAATTTTACATGTCTTTCAATTCCTCTTAAAACTTTAAAAAACCTTACAATGAAAGAAAATTCTAAAAACATTACGCGACGCGATTTTATTGGGAAGACCGGTTCACTTGCAGCTGGCCTTACAATACTTCCCAGCACTGTTATAAGTGGTTTCGGATACCGCGCTCCAAGTGACAAGCTTAACATCGCAATAGTAGGAATAGGAGGGATGGGCAACTCAAATCTTAAGAATGTTGCACCTACCGAGAATATTGTAGCTCTGTGTGATGTTGACTGGGGATATTCAAAGAAGGTCTTTGAAGCCAATCCAAAGGCAAAAGCATACTGGGATTGGCGGAAGATGTACGATGAAATGGGTAAGTCGATCGATGCAGTGATGGTTGCCACCGCCGATCACACACATGCCATTATTTCAGCACATGCAATAACAATGGGTAAGCACGTTTATTTGCAGAAACCGCTTACCCACTCTGTTTATGAGTCGAGATTACTGACCAGGCTTGCTGCAAAGTATAAGGTGGCAACCCAAATGGGTAACCAGGGTTCTTCTGATGAAGGCGTGAGCCAGACAATAGAATGGCTTCAGGCCGGAGAGATCGGCGATGTGAGAAAAGTGGAAGCTTTCACTGACAGGCCCATCTGGCCGCAGGGATTGAATACTCCGAAAGGTGAATGGGTCCCGGAAACCTTAAACTGGGATCTCTTTGTCGGTCCTGCAAAAATGCGTCCCTACAACAGCCTCTACACCCCCTGGAACTGGCGTGGCTGGTGGGATTTCGGTACTGGCGCTCTGGGCGATATGGCATGCCATGTTCTTCATCCGGTTTTCAAGGGACTGAAACTCCAGTATCCGATCAGGGTTCAGGGCAGTTCCACCCTGCTGCTGACTGATTGTGCTCCAAATGCACAGATGGTCACACTGGTGTATCCTGAAAGAGTTGCACCGCGAAATGCCAAAATGAAACTCCCCCAGGTAGAAGTCATTTGGTATGATGGCGGACTTCAGCCACCTAAACCTGCCGGATGGCCTGCCGGGAAAAACATGAATGATGCAGGCGGCGGAGTAATTTTCCACGGGACGAAGGACAAGCTTATCTGCGGCTGTTATGGAAAAGATCCATGGCTGCTCTCGGGTCGCAAACCGGTTGTTCCAAAAACGGAAAGAAGAATAGAAAATGCCATGAGGGGCGGACACGAAATGGACTGGGTAAGGGCCTGCAAAGAAAGTCCGGAAAACCGCGTCCCGACAAAATCTGACTTTGCGGAAGCAGGACCATTCAACGAAATGGTTGTAATGGGGGTACTGGCCGTAAGACTTCAGGGCCTCAATAAGGAGCTGGAATGGAACGGGGAAAAGATGGAATTCACAAATATCGGACGGGAAGAGAATGTCAGGCTTACAATATCCGACAATTTTGAAATAATTGACGGTGACCCCAGATTCAACCGGCCTAATATTACAATTAATGCATGGGATTTTGCCACGGAAATGGTCAAGCATACTTACCGTTCCGGATGGTCACTTCCTGACATGCCCTGAAATTGTATCTTTAATCATTAAATTATACAATATGAGATTGTTAAACATTTTTATTGCAGCTGTTTTGGTTTTCGGACTTTCAACATCATGCGGGTCAAAAGGAAAAAAGGCTGAGACCACCCAGAAGGCAGCCGCTGAAGCAGAAGGATGGACAGTTCTCTTTGACGGAACATCCACTGCCGGCTGGCGCGGATACAATAAACCATCATTCCCCGAAAAGGGATGGGAGGTTGTCGACGGAACACTACATTGTATCGGATCCGGCGCCGGTGAGGCAGGCGGATCCGGAGGTGACATAATTTATGACAAAAAATTCGGCAACTTCGAATTGTCGCTTGAATGGAAAATCTCCCAGGGAGGGAACAGCGGTATTTTCATCCTGGCACAGGAAATACCCGGTGAACCAATCTACAAATCGTCTCCCGAGATGCAGATCCTGGACAACGACAGGCATCCTGACGCAAAACTTGGAGTAAACGGTAACAGAATGGCAGGATCATTATATGATCTCATTCCCGCGGTACCCCAGAATACAAAGCCTGCCGGCGAATGGAACCAGGTGGGAATACTATGTTACCAGGGAACTGTTGTTTTTAAATCGAACGGGGTTAATGTTGTTGAATTCCATCTCTGGACAGACGAATGGAAAAAAATGGTTGCAAATTCCAAGTTCAAGGATTGGGAGTGGTTCATAAATCCGGCCAGGGAAGGATACATAGGTCTGCAGGATCATGGGAACGATGTCTGGTTCAGGAATATAAAAATCAAGGAAATGTAAGAGTACCGGGCTTCCGGGATGCGGGAACACCATTAACGGTGTTCCCGCTTTTTTTACATGCTCCCCTTCAGCCCTGTTTCTTCTGCAACCTCTCTCATCCCAAGTATACAATCATTTATCAGTTCATCAAGTGATATTCCGAGCATTGCGGCACCCTTTTCGATGATTTTCCTGTCGACACCGGCAGCGAACCTCCTGTCGTTCCATTTTTTCTTAACCGATCTGACTTCCATATCCAGAACACTCCTGGAAGGCCTGACCAGGGCGCTTGTCGCTACAAGACCCGTCAGCTCATCAATGGCATACAGCGTTCTTTCCAGTTGCGAAAGCGGTTCAACGTCGGTTACAATTCCCCAGCCATGGCTTAAAGCAGCCCTTATATAGTCATCAGGCCAGTTGTTCTCCCGTAATATCTTTTCGGTCATCCTGCAGTGCTGATCAGGATACATTTCATAATCCAGGTCATGAATCAGACCAATAATCCCCCACCTTTCAACATCTTCCCCTGCTTTCGCTGCCATGTGACGCATTACACCCTCCACCGCATACGCATGCCTGAGAAGACTGTCAGTTTTATTGTATTTTTTCAGCAATGCGAGAGCCTGCTCCCTGGTCGGAATTTGTTTATTCGTCATAAATGTTCTGCGTATTTTGGAGTACTATTATCCCGACAATTCATTGTTCCATCCTGATCACAGGTATCACCTTATAGATCCGTTTTCCACGAACCGACAGAAAATACATTGAAGTACCCAGTTTCGGTATTGGAAGTTCAATAAGATTCTCACCTGCACTAATCTCGTGAAATGAGGTCATAACGTTTTTTCCGGCAAGATCAGTTAAACTGATGGTAATCCTGCCTGTCATATTGGATGAAACGGAAACATACAATCTTTCGCCGAAAGGATTTGGATAGACAACGACATCTTCTTCAAGTTCGTTGTTTATGATACTGATTCTGAGAGTATCGTTTAACAGGTAATCGTCGCCGTCGCCATATGCGTAAACAACAATTTCATACAAACCGTTCCTGTCAAGATCAGCCCTGGTATCAAAAGTCACGGTCACCGAATCCTGGTTGGGATAAAGTATCACAGGAAAAAACTGATGAACTGGTGCCTCCTTGTTTACCTGGTAGGCAAGACTGACCCCTGACAATGTATCCCTACCCTGGTTAAGAAGCCTGACAGATACCATTTCCAGACCCAAAAGATCCTTCTGATAGGGGCTAATAATTCTGGCAAGGTCCAAATCCCTTTTAACATATTTAAGCGGGCTTGTCCCTGAAAAATCAATCAGATCTACCCATGCACAGTCAGCTCCCTGCGAAACTGAGTTGTCCTTTTTATAAATCCATTCCATATCATTTATTCCTGCAGGTACTTTTACGGCTTTCCTCAGCCAGGCAGTTTCACCTGATGCCTTTAACATCTCCGAACCATTCAGTTTGAACTGCAAATAATCATAGTTCAGCTCTGACGACACCTTGTAGTAGAATGCCAGGGAATCATCTTCGGGATACAATGTTCTGATTCTTAGGATTGTAGCTCCATTATGACCTATTCTCCCCGATCTTGCAGACATATTCCCGTCGTAGGAGTCGGTACGGGTGACCTGCCATGGCACCGGATCAAAGTTGATCCAGGGAAAAACATCGAAGCCGGATGATTCGAAACTCTCCCTTACCCTGCCCACCCTTAGGGTAAAATCCCTGTTAACTATGTATGGGGTACAATCGAGTGTTGAAAGAAGAGAAATATAGTCCCCGAACATTGCTGTTTCAGATAGTTTAACCCTCACGGTGATAAGTGAATTTTTACCGAACTGAAGGACTCCTGATTTTATGTTGGAATCTGGAACGGTCAGGGCAGAATTGAAGTTCCTGATCCCGAAATATCCTGAAACGTCACTGCTGCCATAATTCCTGACCTGAAATACCAGGTTAAAGGTTTCACCGGGATCGGCGACTGAGTTATTGTTTCCTTCTTCGGAATCATCGATCAGGCAATTAACAATTTCAAGGACCGGAGCATGTATGGTTATGTCTGTTTTAAATCTTTTCTCACCCCTGTCATCCCTGAGAATAAGATCGAGAGTTATAATTCCCTGGTCAGGTACTTCTTCTGCTAACTTTATTTCAAGCTTATCGCGAAGCTCGATCTCCGATTTTCCCCTTAGTGTTCCGATCACTGCGTTCCCTTTCACAATTGTAACCCAGGGTGATGAGGAAGTAATGCGTGCAGTAAGATTAGTGGCATCGGATTCACCCAGGTTGCTTATTGTAAAATTCGGGAAAACAGTTTCTCCGTAATCCGCTTTTTGGTTATTGTTGCCTAAACTGTCTATTAAAGAGATTTTGCTCAGATTTAAGAATTCTCCGGCAATGCTGGAGAAGTATATTGTTTTGATCAGCGGGATTTTATTCTGACCTGTAAGGACCACAAGGCAGGAATCGTTGTGAATACCCTGGAAATCCAATACTGCAGAACCGGACGGACTTAAAAAGGAGGCATCGAGCAGCTGGCCCCTCCGGGATATTGCCATGTATGAAAAAGGCTCACCCGTTATTGCAAGTGACCGTATTCCAACTGGCAGGGTATCGGGGATTGAAATGTTGAATCTGCCGGGAGTTCCGATATATGGGGTAAGGCTGGGATCTCCTATTAATGAATAGGTTTCCCAGTAATACTTTTTGCGCAGGGAAGAAGTTGAGCTGACTGCCAGGTTGCCGGCGAAATTGACCTGGCCCATTGTTGTGTACCATTCAGACGGAGCTTCTCCATGAGTGTGGAAAAGCCTGTCGTAAGCTCCCAAACCTGTTTCGTTGTATTTCGGATCTGAACCCGGCATGCCTGCGCCTACAGCCCAGTTAAAGTCCTCATCCCAGTAAGAGTCGTTGGAGCAACCTATAAAACCAATTGCCCCCTTGTTTGTTGCAAGCACAAATTTGTTGCCCAACGAAGTTGAATCATTAAACTGAGCGGTCCGGCAGGCATTGCTTATTACAAAAGGATACATACCCTCATTCTTCAGTTTCCTGATGTCATCCGATTTAAATTCCAGATGGAGCCATCCCGACTTGACTCCGTGTCCGGTATAATTAATAAAAGATAATCCTCTGTTTATAAGTGCTATCAATGAATCTTTCCTTGTATGTCCTTCGGGATAATAAAAAGGGTAAGGTTCAATCCTGTTTTCAGGTTTCAGATAATTTGTCACTGCATACTTGATCTGACCGTTCATGTAACTGGCATAATTCTCATCTTTCCCTGCCAGTGCCAGTGCTTTTGAATAAAACTTATTTGATTCGGCAAATCCGAATTTTTCATACTGAATAATCTTGTTTATGACCGACTTTACTTCCGTTGTGTCGGCAGCAGGTATCCTGCCTATAAACAGGTCGGGAATATAATCGCCTCCACCGTCAAATTCCCCGTAATACATGTCGCTTATATTGACAGAACCAAACGCAGGAACCTTTTCAACATCGCCGATTATAAGAAGATATTCCGGTGAATTTCCTGAAGCCCTGAGCGAATTGTAAGCTAAAGCTATTGAACTCTTTATTTCCTCAGCACTGTTACCCGCATCTCCGGTATAGATTACCGTGACCCTGAATCCTTTCTGGGTTTTCCATAAAACAAGAGGCTTCAGATGTTTCCTGAAAGCAGTATCGCTTACTATAATCATGCCTACCGGTTTGGTTGAATAACCGGTAATATAATTATCGGGATAGTAATTAAGAACGCCTTTTTCAAGTACCTGATTAAAAGCTACTGATTCATAGTCAGAAACCTTTGAAATACCTGATGACTCACCTGAGAAACTGACTTCAATCCTCATCGAAGTGATTATTTCAATACTATTCTTTGCCGGGTTATACTTTACCGGCGAAATGATGAGATTTGATAATTTCCTTTCCCTTATTTTGCCAAGATGTTCAATCCTGACCGTATCGGATTGCAATGTTCCGGCAGATGCATAGGCCTTTTTGTCCATTATAAATTCCCGCCTTTCTCCCGTGTTTGCTTTTTTTGATTCCCCGTATTGGGCTGGCATCAGAATACCTTTAATTTCTTTTTCCGAAGGCCTGATCCTGGTTGAACGGACATTGCTGATCCGGATGCGCGGCATACTGCCTTCCGGAGCTGTGATCAACCTTTGAAAAACAGGTAATTCAGGCTTGCCCGGATCGGTACTCAAATTATGTCCGGGGATTGAGATCCGGTAAAAACTGCCATTCTCATTTGTTATGGAATAAATATCCAGCTCTGATAATGAATAATTTATAACGATTGAATTTCTTCCGGGCAGAATACTGGTTTCCTGCAAATCACCCTTGAACTGGTATTTGTGAGATTTTCCTGTTTGACTATAGACCGGTGAGGATACAAACAGGAGAAAAATTAGTGACTTTAATACTGTGCGCGTCTCCAAATACATTAATGTTAATTAATTAACACTACAGCCCTGATTCAGTTTGCATACAAATAAAAATTTCAATCTCTACCCCGAATTAAACACAAAGATAATGTAAAAGGTTCATGTATATTTGTATTATGGATTTATATTGCAAAATGAAAAAAATGAAATCACGGGTTCTGATATTAATAAGTGTAACAATATTTTACTTTACAATGACAGCTGCCGCTTTTTCCCAGAAGATGCCTGAAGTTGACAGAATTCATACTTCAGCCGGCGATGTTGAAATGTTCTTCATCGGCCATGGTTCGCTTATGTTCCGGCATGAGGGTTTTGTAATTCACATTGATCCCGTTAGCAGTTCCGGTAACTATGAAGGGCTGCCTGCTGCAGACCTGGTTCTGGTAACCCATGAACACTATGATCATCTTGATACTGATTTGATAAAAAAGCTCCGGAAAAAGGAAACAGTACTTATCTGCAACCCGGCATCAGCTCCGGAATTGCCGGGAAGCAGGATAATGAAAGCAGGTGACAAAGTAATTGTCAGCAACATCACCATTGAAGCCGTACCTGCCTACAACATCGTGCATGAACGTGCAAAGGGCCAGCCCTTTCATCCTAAGGGATCAGGGAACGGATATGTAATTTCAATAGCAGATAAACGATTCTATGTGGCAGGCGATACCGAAAATATTCCTGAAATGAAGAATCTCAGTAATATTGATGTTGCATTCCTTCCGATGAACCTGCCTTACACCATGACCCCTGAAATGGTTGCCGATGCTGCAAAGACCTTTAAACCCGCGATCCTCTATCCGTATCATTACGGAGAGACAAACACCGGGGAAATCAAAAGACTATTGAAGGATACCGGGATCGAAGTAAGAATCAGGGAGCTGAAATAACCTGTCTGTGTCAATGACATGGCAGGCCATATCGGCAATCTTCTTTTCTGACCCCTACTTATGGCCGTTATCGATTGTGTCCCGTATTATGTTCTTGAGCTGCATATATGAGGTGACCACCCTAATATCCTTGTTGTCGTTGATAACATTAGGTGGCGGATTGAACAAGATTCCCATTTCAGCCTGCCGGAGCATTGAAATATCATTATAGGAATCACCGATGGCAATAACCTTATAATTGAGTTCCTGCATTTTTTTCACCACCATCTTTTTGGCATCATTCTGACGGAGATTGAAGTCGGTGATATTACCATTACCGTCGATTGTGAGATGGTGACAGAATAAGAGAGGCCAGCCCATTTTCTGAAGCAGCGGATCAGCAAATTCCCTGAAGGTGTCTGACACAACTATCATCTGGAGCCTTCCGTGCAGCCACTCGATAAAATCCTGTGCACCAGGCATCAGGTCAAGAAGAGATATCACTTTCTGAATGTCGGTGATGGTGATTCCGTGTTGTCTGAGAATCTCAAGCCTCCTTGTCATCAGAGCGCTGTAATCACTTATGTCTCGCGTGGTCAGCTTCAATTCATCTATACCGGTCCATCTCGCCACATTTATCCAGACTTCCGGTACCAAAACTCCCTCCAGATCAGTGCAAACAATGTACATTTTTCCAGTTTCTGTTTAATTAGTAATATTTCCTGATAAAATTTTTAAAGATATTGTAATCATTTTCCAGTGAAGTAAATTTCTCCGGAACATCCTCAACTTTTGCCAGCGATTCGGGAAACATGATTCCGCCAGGTCTGACTTTAAGTATTTCATCCATAAATTTTGCCGGATGTGCCGTTTCAAGGATGCAGCAAAGCTTTTCATCGATCCGGAAACCGGGTCCTGACTCAATGAATTTCTCCAGGCCTCTCCATGCCACAGCCCCATGCGGTTCAAGAATGATTTCCGAATTGTCGTGGCATGTTTTTATTGTTTCACGTGTTTCATTGTCATTCACACTGACCGCATACATGATCTCGCGCATTTTTCCCAGATCAGGTTCTGTTATGAATTTCCCTTTCTCATTCATGTTTCCGCCGAACATTGCCACAATTCTTGCCAGGTTACTCGGATGACCCACATTCATGGCACTGGAAATACAGTTCCGGGAAGGTGAGATTGGAACATAGTTCCCGGACCTGAAATATTCCGGCACTTCGTCATTCTCATTTGTAGCAACTATGAATTTTTTCACAGGGAGCCCCATCTGCCACGCGGTAAGGCCTCCTGCCAGATTGCCGAAGTTCCCGCTTGGAACGCTGAAAACAACCTTTTCTCCTGTTTCACCGCAAATCCTCGACCATGCCCAGAAATAATATACGGACTGAGGAAGAAGTCTTCCTATATTGATTGAATTTGCAGATGACAGATGTTTTCCGGCAAGATCCTGATCCATAAAGGCTTTCTTTACCAGAGCCTGGCAGTCATCAAATTTACCGTCGACAGCAAGCACCTGTATATTGTCATGCAGAGTTGTCATCTGTTTTCGCTGGATGTCAGTGACCTCACCTGAAGGAAATAAAATGATTACACGGATGTTCTTCATCCCGTGGAAGGCATTGGCTACCGCACTCCCCGTATCTCCTGAGGTTGCTGTCAGGATAATAATGTGCCTGTTTTCCAGGCTCAGGAAATGCTGCATCATTCTGCTCATGAACAGGGCGGCAAAATCTTTGAATGAAGCAGTCGGCCCCCTGTCAAGACGCATGATATTAAACCTGCCGTCAACTGTTTCGATGGGGACCCCGAAATCATAAATTTCATTACATATTCCGGATATGTCATCCCTGTCTGCTTCCTCGTGAAGAAACTTTCCCAAAACCTGGGAAGCTATTTCAGAATACTTTTTCTCCCTGAAAGATTCCAGCTCATCGCGGGAAACTGAAGGCAGATGCTTCGGCATGTATAATCCGCCGTCAGGCGCCAGGCCTTTCATCAGGGCTTCCCTGAATGTAACTTCCGGCGAAATGAGGTTTGTTGAGTAATATAGATTCTGATTTTCCAAGACATTAACGGTTTAAACATTCACAACCCTCATTATGTCAGCAAAAACTCCTGCTGCAGTCACATCTGCACCAGCGCCATATCCTTTGATGACCATCGGGAGCTCGCGGTAACGTTCGGTGGTCAGCAGTACAATATTATTGCTGCCTTCGAGATTGTAGGATGGATGCGATGAGTCAACTGTGATCAGCTCAACACTTGCCTTGCCCTGATCCATGATCGCATAGAACCTCCATTTCCTATGGCTTTGCTCCAACTCCCTGCGTTCCCGTTCAAATGCCGGATCAAGTTCCCTGACCTTCTCATAGAAACTGGCAAGGCTCCCCTTGAAACAACTTTCCGGAAGGAACTTCTTAACGATCACATCCTTTTCTTCAACGGGATACCCGGCTTCCCGCGATAATATCATAATTTTTCTGACAACGTCCTTGCCACTCAGATCAATCCTTGGATCCGGCTCGGAAATTCCTTTTTCCTTCGCCATCCGGATTGCAGAACTGAGAGGTATTTCAGGACTTATGGTGTTAAATATGAAATTAAGAGTGCCTGAGAGGACAGCCTCAATTTTGAGAATTCTGTCACCACTTACAACAAGATCATTGATGGTTTTGATAATTGGCAGACCCGCACCTACTGTGGTTTCATACATAAACCTTACACCCCTTTCATTCGCAAGGGCCTTAAGCTTACCATAATATGAATAGTCTGATGAGCAGGCAATTTTATTTGCTGCCACGATTGAAACATATTTTTCGAGGACATCTCCGTATATGGCACCGACCCTTGCATCTGCAGTGCAATCAATGAAAACCGAATTCCGCAGATTTAATTTTGCCATCCGGCTTATAAAAAGGCCAATATCACTCTTTTCGCCTTTTGAACTCAGCATTTCAGTGCATTTGTCAAGAGGGATGAATTTGCTGTCCAGAAGCATATGCCTGGAATTAATCAGACCCACAAGATTTAGTTTGAGATTATGGTCCTTCAGGAGAATGTCATGCTGTTTCCTGAGTTGTTTGATAAGACTTGAACCAACATTTCCGGTTCCTGCAAGGAAAAGATGCAACTCCTTGTATCTTGAAAGAAAGAAACCGTCATGAATAGCATTCAGGGCACGTTTGAGGTTTTCGTTCCTTATCACAACAGAAATGTTCAGTTCGGATGAGCCCTGGGCTGTTGCAATGACACTTATCCCGTTTCTTGCAAGTGATCTGAAAAGGATTGCAGATATACCTGGTGTGTTCTTCATTTTCTCACCAACTATTGCAATTATTGACAGATCGTGTTCTATCAATACATTGAGCTCCCTGCTGTATGTTATTTCACGGCTGAATTCCAGGTTGATTGCCTCCGAAGCCTGCTTCGTATATTGGGGATCGATGGCAAAGGTGATCGAATATTCGGAGGATGCCTGGGTAATGAGAACTATATTTATATTTTTATTTGCCAGGGCGCCGAAAAGCCTCATCGATGTTCCAGTAACACCTACCATGGCCGTTCCCTGGAGAGTGATCAGATCAATGTGGTCAATGGAAGAAATTCCTTTTATGGGGCTGATTGTCCCGTTTGTGGATTTTTCGCTTATGACGGTCCCTTCCGACTTCGGGTTGAAGGAATTCTTAACATAAACCGGTATTTGTTTTTTATATACCGGACGAAGGGAAGGAGTGTAAATGACCTTTGCCCCGAAATGGGACAATTCAATGGCTTCTGAATATGTGAGCGAACGTATTGCATACGCTTTTTCAACCTTTTTGGGATCGGCTGTCATGAATCCGTCGGTGTCGGTCCATATTTCAAGTGCGACTGCATTAACGGCTGCAGCAATTATGGCTGCGGTGTAGTCTGATCCTCCTCTGCCCAGCGTGGTTGTTTCACCTGTTGAAGTACTGGAAATGAATCCCGGGACACAATATAAATTGTTTTTTCCTATGATTCTTTCCCGTATCAGTTTGCTTGACGATTCAAAATCCACGGCTGCATTGCCGAAATTATCATCAGTCTTGATTATTTCCCGTGTATCTATAAGAATACACCTGTCGAAAAACAATGAAATTATCAGGGCAGAGATCCTTTCACCGGCACTGAGGACTTTATCAAGGGAATATTTACTCAGCTCCCTTACCAGGAATATCCCGTTCAGAATTTCTTTCAGCTCATCAAAGAATTCTTCAATTTTTTTCAGTGCAATATCAAGGTTCTGCCCGGTAAGCAGATCTTTGGCAAATGAAATATGGCGGCTGTACAATTCATCAAGACTGTTACCGTACCCCGGATTATGAAGTGAGGCAAGCTCACTTGTTTTTTTCAGTGAGTCGGTAACTCCCTCAAAGGCAGATACGACAGCGACACATGGTAAAGATTCCGCTTCAATAATCTTTTTTACACTCCGTATTCTTTCAGGAGTACCTATAGAAGACCCGCCAAATTTTAAAACCTTCATAAATCTTAAAGTGATTTCTTTAACATCCCGGGGGATGTCAGAAATTAAAAAGCACAAAAATAGCAAAAATCAGGATAATTATTTAATTAATTGAAATTATTAACTAAACATGCCTTTCTTGCTGAAAACAGATGGACAGGATCCCTTATTAACTAACAGATCAGTTTTCAGACGAGGCTTTTTCCAGTCTTTTTAAAATTGAAAAAATGAATGTGGCTGACAGCAAACAGCATACTATGAACACGAGCCAGAGGGTTCCAAGGGCAACCCTGTCCCACAGTAATGTTCCTATAAACAGAAGCTTGTTGCCTACTGCTGTTGCCAGCAGCCAGCCGCCCTGCATGAGACCCTGGAACCGCGATGGCGCCACCTTTGACACAAATGACAATCCCATGGGACTAAGGAATAACTCAGCAATAGTCAGTACAAGGTAACTGCTTATGAGCCAGTACGGTGAAACCCTGTCGGCGTCAGAAACGGGGGCTCCTGCCAATGAATGTGGCGATGGCGCATGCAAAGAGCCTATCAGTATGATAATAAATCCAATGGAAGCAATTATCATGCCTATGCCAATCTTTTTTGGTGTTGACGGTTCTATCCCTTTCCTGTTCATCCATGCAAATGCACCCATAACCGGGAATGTCAGCGCTACGATAAACAATGGATTGAATGACTGAAATACCTCCGGTGCAATGGAATTCTGTGAGCCGAATGGCAGCAGGTTCTTCTTCAGGATTGTTGTAAAATCAAATCCCGTTACATAAAATGCCGCGAGCCAGAAAGAGATAAGAAATAAAACTCCTCCTGCTATTTTGTGTTTTGTTTTAATGTTTTTATATAGCAGGATCACAATTCCTGTAATTGACCCGATCACAGCGAGCATTGACGGAAGGGTGAAGAAAAGATTTGTGAAGGGACCGACCTGCTTGAGGGTATAGTCCCGTGCAAATAATGTAAGTGTTAATCCGTTCTGGTGAAAGGACATCCAGAAGAATATGACAACAAAAAATACCAGGATGAGCGATGTTATCCGATCCCTTTCTTCCTTATGCGAAGTCAGGATAATCCAGGTAACGAATGCAGCAAAAACCCCGAAAGCAAATCCTGCCGCCCATCCGACCTGCCTGATAAAGTGAAGTCCGAATGCGGTGACCACCATGGCGCCAAGTGCCGCGATGAACGGTGCCGGCCTGAATTCAATCCTTTCTGAAGATACCTTTGCCGCCCTAACTTCCTTCGAAGGAAGCAGCTTGTTGAAAATAATATATACCAGGAGAGAAATTACCATCGCAACAGCAGCTATGCCAAATGCATAGTTATAACCCTTTGAGAAAACATCAAGATAACCGGAGGCAAATGCTGCCAGATCAGATACCGGCCCCCTGAGGCTGACCTTGTCTGCAAGCTCCTGCAGGACTGCAGTATCCGGAAGGGTCCCTTTAATATACCGATGACACAGTGCCGGAAGACTGGCATCATGTGCAAACCCGTTGACCTTAAGCCACCAATTGCGCATTCCGTTGGCAGCAAAGGGTGCAAAAAAGGCACCGACATTTATTCCCATGTAAAATATCATATATGCCGTGTCCCGAAGCTTGGAGTAAGCAGGATTGTCGTACATCTGCCCTACAACCGCCTGCAGGTTGCCTTTGAACAATCCATTACCCAGGGCAATGGTCATCAGCCCAATGATCGTGACGGTCAGTGACATTCCGGGTATCGCCATCACCACGTAACCGGCAAACATTATTATAATGCCTGTGAGAATTACCAGCTTGTACTTCTTTGTTGAATCAGCCAAAATTCCTCCCACAAGGGCGAGTGCATATATGGCAAAGTAAAACCAGCTGTAAATATCACCTGCATCTTTGGCCGGGAGGTCATACCTTGCCTGTAAAAACAATACAAGTATTGCCATCATGGTATAAAAACCAAATCTTTCCCCCATGTTTGAGAAAAAAGCAACCAGTAAACCTTTTGGATGATTCTTCAGCATATAATTCTGTTTTAGAGTTTAAGGATCTGCGGGAAATAACCCAAAATATACAATCAGAAAATCAGGTTTATCACTAAATGCAACTATTTCAAGGCGGAAGCAAATATATTATATCTTTTTTACAGTAAAAAATCAACTTAGTTTTAAATACCCGAGTAAGATCGTAATTTTGCAGGTAATTGAGCGGCCAATGAAGATTTTTACCTGTGCACAGATAAAAGAGATAGATGAGATAACTATCAGGACTGAACCCATTTCCTCCTTCAACCTTATGGAAAGGGCAGCCGGTCAGTTGCTTCTTTGGTATTTGAAAACCTTCGACCGGGCCCGCAGAGTGCTTGTCTTCGTGGGCCCCGGAAACAATGGGGGCGATGGTCTGGCTCTTGCCAGAATGCTGGCACTCAACAGATATAACGTCGGCGTTTACTACCTTGTTATTTCGGAGAGAACTTCGCCCGAATGGAAATTAAATCATCAGAAGCTCAGGCAGGAAACCAATGTGCCTTTTATCTCTATTTCGCGCAGGGATCAGATTCCCGATTTTCGTCCCGACGATGTCCTGGTAGATGCAGTGTTCGGATCCGGGCTGACCAGACCGGCCGGGGGGCTGGCATCAGATATTATCAGATTAATTAATCAGACCGGCTGTACAGTAGTATCCATAGATATCCCCTCCGGACTTTTTGGTGAGGATAACGGACAAAATGATCCTGAATCAATAATAATGGCCGACTATACCCTGACTTTTCAGTTTCCCAGGCTTTCGTTTATGTTTGCCGAAAATGCAAAGTATACGGGTGAATGGATTGTGCTTCCAATAGGTCTGAGCAACAGTGCAATAAACAATACTGAAACACCGTACTCCTTTGTGCAGGCAGATACCCTGTCGACTTCTTTAAAAATCAGAAAAAGATTCGATCACAAGGGAATTTACGGGCACGGCATGCTTATAGCCGGATCAGGTGGAAAAATGGGCGCTGCAGTTCTTGGCGCCAGAGCTGCCATGAGAACGGGTATCGGCCTGCTTACCTGTCATGTTCCAGGCGCTGGAAATCAGATTATTCAGACTTGCGTTCCGGAAGCCATGTCACAACCGGATTCAAACAGTGAGATAATTTCGGAAATTCCGGGTATTACACTGTTTGATGCAATTGGGATTGGTCCGGGTATTGGCACTGATCCTGTCACACAAAAAGCCTTTCAGTCAGTGCTCCTCAACAGGTCGGTCCCGATAGTGATCGATGCCGATGGACTTAATATCTTGGGATTAAATGACAAATGGTTGTCAGTTTTACCCGAAAAAACCGTTCTTACCCCGCATCTGAAAGAATTTGAAAGGATGGCCGGTAAATCAGATAACGGGTATATGCGGCTTAAAAATCAAATTAGTTTTTCAGCGAAATATAATTGTATTGTTGTCCTTAAAAGTGCTTTTACCTCAGTTTCAAGCCCTGATGGCAGAGTGTCCTTCAACAGTACCGGTAATCCCGGTATGGCAACTGCCGGCAGTGGTGATGTACTTACGGGAATGATCCTTGCACTTCTGGCTCAGGGATACTCCCCGGAAAATGCGGCTGTCATCGGAGTATACCTGCATGGACTTGCAGGAGATATCGCTGCTGAAAAAGACAGCCCTGATTCAATAATTGCCTCCGATATAATTGAAAATATCGGAAATGCATTCAAACAGCTGAAGGGATCCTTTTGACGCCATCTGTTTGGCATTGGAAACAAAACCGTGATTATTTTTTGAAACCTTTTATAATTAAAGAAAAAAATTCCATGAAAGTAAAATCCAGAATCACCATCCTTGTTTTATTAGCTGCTTTTGCCGGAGCCTGTTCACCTTCGGGAAAACTCAAGGAGTCAGGCGCCGTTATAAGTCCCGTTTCAGATCGTATGGCCTTTTCAGACGGATCATTGATATACGGGCTGCCCCTTTCTGTTCTGGACATAAAAATTGATGCTGTTCGGATCATTGAAAAGCCCGGACCATATGCACGCTTTGCAGAAGACTATCTCGGACTGAGGGATGTGATAAAAACTGAGCGTGAATACTGGAAAATCAGGACCATAACCGTTAATTCCCATTCGGAACTGGATCCGTCGCAATTCTACATGATTGAAACAAGTAATACTTTCCGGACAAATGCGCTCACTTTAAAAAAGGAAGGACTGATTCTTGACCTTAATCCCGATCTGTACAACAACGGGGCCAGGTATTTTGCCGGAGCTCCTGCTGATTACAGCTCTTCAAGGCTCTTTGACCTGGGAGCTGATGAATATTTTCAGGAAAGACGGGATACCGCTTACAAAGTCGTGAATGTGGATACCGCTTTTATCCGGATTCCTTATCTTGTTGAAAAGAAGCAGAAACTATCATATGATCAGCTTGCGGAACGGGCTGCCAGGCGACTCATGGAGATGAGGGACGGGAAGCATCTTATCCTTTCCGGGGAAACCAATGTTTTTCCCCAGAATGAATATGCCATCAATGAGATGAACCGGATGGAAAAGGAATATACCGATCTCTTTGCAGGTAAAATATGGAGGGAATCCCATTCTTTTCAATACCAGATCATTCCCGAAAAGGGAACAACAGGTCGACAGATAACAATCTGCCGCTTCTCCGAAACCAGCGGACCAACTGCTTCCACCGGCGAAGGTACCCCACTGATGATTGAATTCCTGTCCGAATCGAAGACCAGACGCCTGGAAATAATTAACCGGAATACTTCATCATCTTCTTTCAGGAAGTCCAGATTAGACAAACTCTATTACAGGGTTCCGGAGATTGTGCAGATAAAAATTACATACGGAGGAGAACTTCTGAACAACACCCGCCATCTGATTTATCAGTTTGGGGAAGTTGTGCAGCTGCCTTCAAATTTTATTATCGGGAAATAATTGTAATTACTGGATCCTTCCTTTAAAGCTGCGCTGATAATCTTCCCATTTTTGGGAAAGGTACGCCTGATCGGCAAAAAATGACAAGAGCATTTCCATATCTTTAGGCTGCCTGAATCCCGGAACGGGGGATACTGAAAACTGATCATCCTGTTTCGTAAGGAAAACCACTGTCGGATACGACAGCTGGCCCTGCAGGAGTGCAATTGCAAGCTGATGGGTTCTTCCGCTCTTTCCGTCGTTGACAAAGGTCTGACCGAGAAAAGTGACGCTTTCTTTTCCCTCTGCATTGAATTTCACCGGATAGAACCTGGTATTCAATATTTCAGCAATAACGTTGTTTGTGAAGGTTTCCTGATCCATTTTCTTGCACCATCCGCACCAGTCGGTATAGGTGTCAATAAAGATAGGGCGGGGTGACTGTTTGCTGAGTCTTTCTGCTTCCTGAAGGGTGTACCATCTTACCTGGGCATTCTGGGAATATGTAACTAATGTTAATGCTGCCAGAAACATTAAGCCTATTTTCTTCTTTATCATATGTATTTGATCTTATACAGAATTCTTTCCAAAATAAATCAATTTTTACCAATGTTTTTAAAGCACACCGTACTTTTATCCTTTAAAACAATGTATATCTGAAAATGTTCGATAAACTTTCGACTGGCGGAAGTAGCATTGGAATATTTTTTTACATTTGACGTTTCTGAATTTCATCGCCTGAACATATGGAAACAATAAGAAGAACATTGCGCGATTCCAAAAGCGCCAGATGGATAGCCCTTGCTATTGTCTCATTTACCATGCTCTGCGGTTATTATCTTACAGATGTCATGGCTCCGCTGAAGCCGCTTCTTGAAAAGGAGCTGCTTTGGAACAGCGCTGAATATGGCTTTTTTACAAGCGCCTACGGGTGGTTTAATGTATTTCTCCTGATGCTGATCTTCGGCGGAATCATTCTCGACAGAATGGGGGTTCGGTTTACCGGAAAAATGGCAACAATAATTATGGTGATCGGCACTGCTGTTAAATACTGGGCAGTATCGACGCATTCCCTTGACGGTTCTGTAATACTCGGAATGAAAGCCCAGGTGGTGATTGCGGGCCTCGGGTTTGCCATTTTCGGGGTAGGAGTAGAGGTTGCCGGGATAACAGTTTCCAAGATTATAGTAAAGTGGTTCAAGGGAAAAGAGATGGCACTGGCCATGGGACTTGAAATGGCTACTGCCAGAATAGGAACCACCCTGGCCATGGTATCATCAGTCCCTATTGCACGTGCCCTGAACGGCGTTTCAAAACCAATTCTTGTCTGTCTCATTATGCTGTGCATCGGAATGATTGCCTTTTTCCTTTACGCAATTATGGATAAGAGACTTGATCAGTCGCTCCAGCTGGCTGCAGCGGAAAACAGTGAACCTTTATCTGAAGAATCATTCAATGTCAGGGATATTGTTTACATCATTACCAACAAGGGCTGGTGGTTCATTGCCATCCTGTGTGTACTGTTCTATTCGGCTGTCTTTCCATTTTTAAAATATGCTACCGACCTTATGGTCAATAAATTCAACGTTAGGCCCGATCTTGCCGGGATAATTCCGGGTATGCTGCCTTTCGGAACCATGATTCTTACCCCTCTTTTCGGAAATATGTACGACAGGAAAGGAAAGGGTGCCTCAATTATGCTGCTGGGGGCACTGCTTCTGATCTTTGTGCATGCAATGTTTTCAATTCCCTTCCTCTCGGCAACTCCCCTTGCAATCGCCCTGATAATTATTCTTGGAATAGGATTCTCGCTTGTACCGTCTGCGATGTGGCCCTCAGTTCCGAAAATAATTCCTGAAAAACAACTGGGTACAGCTTATGCCATGATTTTCTGGGTCCAGAACATTGGATTAATGGGCGTTCCTGCACTTATTGGCTGGGTGCTCAACAAGTACTGTATCACAGGTACACATCTGATCGATGGCGTTGAAGTTCCCAGCTATAACTATACGCTGCCAATGATCATTTTTACCTGCTTTGGTATAATAGCCTTTGTTTTTGCACTGCTGCTGAAGGCTGAAGACAAAAGAAAAGGTTATGGCCTTGAATTACCCAATATAAAAAAATAAGGATGCTGATATTCTGATTGCAGGTTTGCCAATAATTCAATTGACATGAACCATACAAAAATTAAATAAATACGATCTTATGAATCCGAATGAATTTGAAAAGGCCAAAATCTTCAGTTTCCCTGAATCGATCGAGTATTCTGACGGGGGAATAGTGAGTAAAACCGTTCTGAAGAAATCAACCGGCAACATTTCTCTTTTTTCTTTCGCTGCCGGTGAGGGATTAAGCGAACATACCGCACCGTTTGATGCAATGATACAGGTCGTGGAGGGGAAAGGTGAAATCATAATAGGAGGTAAATCATTTATTCTCAATGCCGGCCAGGTGATTATAATGCCAGCAAATATACCTCATTCGGTGAAGGCTGCGGAAAAGTTCAAGATGGTCCTTACAATGATCAGGAGCAATTGATCTGACCGGAGTATCGCGGGACTAAGGGCGGGAAAAGGAGTTTCGGTTTTTTCATGCCGATATTCTGATAATCAGGCCAGTTTTATCAGAATGGATTTAATGACATCGGTAACATCCTCCTCCTCATCAACGCATCTTTCCAGTCTTTCGAGTATCTTGTTGGTTTTCAGGATCTCCACGGGGTTGGATTCTTTCTCAAATAATTCAGAAACTGCCTCGAAATAGATCTCGTCCGCCTGATGTTCAATATCAGTCACCCTGTTGCATGCCCGGGTTATCTCGTCCTTGTTGGCAGCAGCATCATTAAGGTTAATGACACAATTGTTTATTTCGCCAGTACCTTCGAGGATCATCTGGGCCAGTTGCCCGCATACCGGCATTATGGATTTGGGTTTGTACAGGCAGACAGTTCTGCTGATGCCATTTATGGAATCAACAACGTCATCAATGCTTCCGGCGAGTTCATGAATGTCCTCTCGGTCGAAAGGAGTGATGAATGTTTTGTTTAGTTGTTGAAATATTTTATCGGTGATCTGATCCCCGATATGCTCAAGCTCTTTGATCTGTTTGTTGATCCTTTCATGATCATCCAGCTCTGTGCTTGACATTAGCTCGTTAAGCAATCTGGCAGCTTTTACCAGGTTCTTTGCATCCTCCACAAACAGCGGAAAGAAAGAATGATCTTTGGGAACGAAAAATTTAAGCAGTTTATCGATATTCATGTGATCCGTTTTTAATGTTTAAGTCTCTTCAATCAATACAAAGGATTGAACCAGACAAGGAAATAATACATTATTCCTCCTATAATTGCAGAAACCGGGATGGTAAGGATCCAGGCCCAGAAAATGTTCCGGGTTACGCCCCATTTTACGGCCGATAAGCGCTTCCGGGCACCTACCCCCATAATCGCACCTGTGATGGTATGTGTTGTACTTACAGGAATACCCCAGTGCGTGGCTCCAACAAGTGTGAGAGTTCCGGCAGCCTCAGCGCAAAAACCTTCAAAAGGCTTGATTTTTGTGATTTTCTGCCCCATGGTCTTAACAATGCGCCATCCTCCAAACAAAGTGCCGAGTGCTATGGCGGAATAACATGATATTACAACCCAGCCGGGGGGTTCCGAAGCCTCTTTGGTTACAAGTCCTGAGATTATCATTGCCACCCATATGATACCCACCGACTTCTGCGCATCATTGCCTCCATGGCCCAGGCTGAATGCAGAGGCCGATATGATCTGAAGCCGGCGAAACCATTTGTCAACCGCAAATGCAGGAACATTCCGAAGAATCCACATTATAAGTGAAGAGAGAAAAAAGGAAAAGAGAAATCCGAGAGCAGGAGCAATAAAGATAAATGCTACGATCTTCATAACTCCTGCGGTGATTATTGATCCGAATCCGGAACTTGCAACAGCTGAGCCAATGAGCCCGCCAACGAGGGTGTGTGACGAACTCGATGGCAGGCCCCACCACCAGGTGAACAAATTCCAGGTTATGGCAGCAATAAGGGCGGCTCCGATGACATTAATATTAATTGCATCAGTTTCAACGACACCTTTACCGATTGTTGAGGCAACTTTCAAATGAAAAACCAGGTATGCAAAAAAGTTAAAAAATGCTGCAATGGATACAGCAGCAAGTGGTGAAAGTACTTTTGTGGAAACAATACAGGCAATGGAGTTGGCAGAATCGTGAAAGCCGTTGATGAAATCGAAAATGAGAACAAGGGTAATAATAAAATGCAGGAAAGTCATCTGGGTGTTACAGTATAAATAATTGATCCTTTGGATATTGTTGATTGAAAAGAATGCATTTTATTCAGCCACTTCCGTTTTATTCCTTCTGTTGCGTCAATCAGGCAGACAAAAATAAAAAATTTGTCAACAAGTGCAAAATAAATAGTTTTCAAGTTATGACACTGTCGTATCAGCCGGATGGCCGGAAAACTACTTTCGCGGCACCTGTTTTCTGCATTGCGGCTGATGATAATCCTTATGGTTTTTTCCCCTCTTTTTTGTACTTTTATGTTTTAATCATTTTGATAATTAAATCCATATTGTTATGAACGACATAAGAAACCTCGAACCGAAATCCCTGTGGAGCTACTTTTATGATATAACCCGGATTCCCCGTCCCTCCAAAAAAGAAAAACAGATCACAGAATTTATTTTGAAGTTTGCCGGACAATACAAGCTTGAATCGCTGGTTGACAAAACCGGGAATGTGATTCTGAGAAAAAATGCAACAAAAGGTATGGAAAATCGCAAAGGTGTTATCCTCCAGGCACATCTCGACATGGTACCCCAGAAAAACAGCGACAAGGTTCATGATTTCGAAAAAGACCCCATTGAAACAATTATTGATGGCGAATGGGTCAGGGCAAACGGTACCACACTCGGATCTGACAACGGGATTGGCGTTGCAGCGGCCATGGCTGTCCTGGCATCGGATGATATTGTTCACGGTCCGCTGGAGGTGCTTTTTACAGTCGATGAAGAGACCGGAATGACCGGAGCCTTCGGACTGAAAAAAGGCATCCTCAGGGGTGATATACTTTTAAATCTCGACTCGGAGGATGATGGCGAATTTAACGTAGGATGTGCGGGTGGTATTGATGTGAGTGCCACCGGTAAATACGGGCAAGTAAAATGCCCGGGCGGAATGACTGCATATAAAATTATGATCAGGGGACTGAAGGGCGGGCATTCTGGGGTTGATATAGCCCTTGGCAGGGCAAATTCAAACAAGCTTTTGTTCCGATTCCTAATGCAGGCTGAATCCGATTTCAGGATCCGACTCGCAGAAGCAGCCGGGGGTGATCTTCGCAACGCAATCCCTCGTGAATCACAGGCAATCGTTCTTGTTCCGTCCGCAAGCGAAGGGAAATTTGAGAAATTCGTAAAAGGTTATAATAAAATGTACAAGGATGAATTTGCCGGAGTTGAGCCAACCATTTCCATTACGTGCAAAAAGACAGAACGCCCTGCTCAGGTAATGAGCAGCAAGGATCAGTACGGGATAATCCGATCGGTATTTGCCTGCCCCAATGGTGTGCAGCGAATGAGCCCCGCCGTAGAGGGCCTGGTCGAAACATCAAACAACCTGGCAATTGTTAAATGCAGCAAAGGGAAGTATGAAGTACACAACCTGACAAGAAGTTCTGTTGATTCGGCAAAGGAGGCAATCGCATGGAAAATTGCCGCAATATTCCACCTGATTGGAGCAAAGGTTTCATTATACGGAAGTTATCCGGGATGGAAACCCAACATGGATTCCCCGATATTAAAAACCATGACCAATGTTTACAGGAAAATGTTCGGGGGGGAGCCGGAAATAAAGGCCATTCATGCCGGGCTTGAATGCGGGCTGATAGGCGGTATATATCCCCGACTTGACATGATATCATTCGGGCCTACAATAAAATATCCCCATTCCCCTGATGAAAAAGTCCTGGTACCTACAGTTAAAAAGTTTTTTGATTTTCTTTGTGAAACCCTGAAAGAGATTCCCGAAAAGTAGCATCAATTAGTAAAATCCCAGGCTGAAAGAACTATATCCCGTGCCATACATATCATGGTGACAATTCCCTGCGATACCATGCACGGGCATTGCATTCAGCGAATTTTTATTCTATCTTGATCTCTATAAGAGGATCATCCTTCATTACATTTGTATTGGGTCTGGTATTAACGGCAGTAACCTTGCCATTGACGGGCGACTGTATTTCATTCTGCATCTTCATGGCTTCAAGAATTATCACCGGTTCACCCCTGAGTACACTGGCACCTTCACGGACCAGTACATCTATAATTTTACCAGGCATCGGAGCCTTAACAAGTTCCTTTTCAGCTTTTCCCTTGCCTGAGCCAAGAACTTTCAGCCTTTTCAGGGAAAAAGGAGTTTCAACTGTAAAGGTATAACTTATGTCGTTGAACAGTATTTCATACTTATTCTGCCTCGATCTGACAATTTCAACGGGGTACTTCCTGTTTTTCCATAAAATGTAAGTTCCGAACTTGTCGTCTGTCTTAAGCCTGACATCATACACTCTCTTGCCTATTTTAATAGAATGTTTTAACGGGCGCGGGAAGCAGAATACCTTATTTTCAGACGAAAGGGCGTAAAGCTTGTTCAATCCTGGCTTTTTGTCTGACATTTCAATTTAATTATTAAAACTGATTAATTCTTTTATTCAGCAACCATGGACTCATTTCACTGGTATGTTCAAAATCAACCTGAATACTGTCCTCAAGGAAATTTTCCTCGATGAATAGTTTTGTGGCCAGCCAGGCCGCAAGCATCTCTTCATATTCACTGCTCAGGAAATATTTATCGAGATCCTTTTCAATAAATGCGGTTGTAAAATCGCCGTTGAGGAATTTCTGATTCCTGACAAGCATTCTGAAAAACGGAAGGGTTGTTTTCGTACCCTTGATCCATACTTTATCTAGTGCCATCTTGCAATTCCGGATGGCATCCTTGCGATCGCGGCCGCTTATTATGAGTTTGGCTATCATTGAATCGTAATTGGCGACGACAGAAGATCCTGCCTGCACTCCTGTGTCAACCCTTATATATGGTGCCGAGGGAAGACTGAGGTTTTCTATCTTTCCAGGCACGGGAGCAAATCCCGACTGAACATCTTCAGCATTGATTCTGCATTCGATGGCCCATCCTGTAAGATTTACATCATTTTGCCTTATTTTGAGCTTATCGCCATTTGCAACCAGGATCTGCTGTTCTATGAGATCAATGCCGGTAACAATTTCGGTCACAGGATGCTCCACCTGTATTCTTGTATTCATTTCCATGAAATAGAAATTCTTGTCCGAATCAAGAAGAAATTCAACGGTTCCGGCAGAATAATAATTCACCGCAGCAGCTATTCTTACGGCCATATTACCCATGGTTTTCCTTAGTTCTTCATCAAGTGCTACAGACGGAGCTTCTTCCAGCAATTTCTGATGTTTCCTCTGTATGGAGCAGTCCCTTTCACCAAGATGGATAATATTGCCTGCAGTATCCCCGAGTATCTGAAATTCAATATGTTTAGGATTTTCAATATATTTTTCAATGAAAACAGAAGGATCGTTGAATGCTGTTTCCGCTTCCTTGCTTGCAATTATGAACATCCTTTCCATTTCCTCGGGATTCCTCACAATCCTCATTCCCCTGCCGCCACCTCCTGAAGCTGCCTTGATTATTACCGGGTAACCTATTTTTCCGGCAACCGCCATTGCTTCATCCTCGTTGCCTATATTTCCCTCACTTCCGATAGCCATTGGAATTCCTGAGGCCAGCGCAATTCTGCGCGCTATTGTTTTGTTCCCCATTTTATAGATAGCATCAGGTGACGGGCCGATAAAAATGATGTTGTTATCGATGCATTTCTGGGCAAAATATGCATTTTCGGCAAGGAAGCCATATCCCGGATGAACTGCATCGGCGTTTGTTTTTCCCGCAATCTCAATGAGCTTATCGATATTCAGAAAAACAGGTATGTCAGAGGTGTCTTCAGTATTGTCGTATACAATATCAGCCATTGATACATACATTGCGTTGGGCTCTACAGCTGTCTTGATCACAATCGTACTGATCTTCATCCTGGCAGCCGTTTTGATTATCCTTACGGCAATTTCTCCACGGTTGGCAATAAGTATTCGTTTAATCTTCATATCAGTTGATTTGATATTCATTCATTCCTGATTTTAGTGTGAGGATATTTACATGCATTTTTCCCAGTCCCTGCCAGTCAGCTTATCTGCATTAATGATTCCAGGCCTGTTACAACGGCATGTTTCCGTGCTTTCGGGCAGGTACTTTAACCCACTTATTACTCAGGGCAGATAGGGCAGATATCACTTTCTTCCGGGTCACGGCAGGATCAATTACTTCATCGATATATCCCAGCTCGTCTGCAATGAACGGATTTGCAACCTTGTCGCGGTATTTCTTTAATAATTCCTTTTTGAGTTCAGCTGGATTTTTAGATTGGGCAAGCTCTTTGCGGTAAAGAATTGCAACAGCTCCGTCGGGACCCATAACTGCTATTTCAGCAGAAGGCCATGCATAATTGAAATCGCCTCCAAGGTTTTTACTGTTCATCACTATAAATGCACCCCCGTAAGCCTTGCGCAGGATTATGGTAATTTTAGGTACCGTGGCCTCACTGTATGCAAACAACATCTTTGCTCCATGCCGGATAATACCCGAATGTTCCTGATCAACTCCCGGAAGAAATCCCGGCACATCCTCAAGTGTAAGGATAGGGATGTTAAAAGCATCACAGAATCTGATAAACCTTGCTCCCTTGGTTGAAGAATCTATGTCGAGAACACCGGCGAGAACCTTCGGCTGATTTGCCACCACACCTATCGTTTTGCCTTTGATCCTTGCGAGTCCTGTTACAATATTGGGGGCATACAACTCGGCAGTTTCAAAAAAACTGTTCCGGTCAACAATGAGGTTAATAACATCCTTTACATCGTAGGCCTTATTCGGATCATCAGGGATTATATCCCTCAGTTTCTCATTAAAATCAGGCACTGATCCGTCATCGGGTACCACTGGGGGATTTTCAACATTGTTTGAGGGCAGATAGGCCAGGAATTTTTTAAGAGCAAGAATGGTGTTTTCCTCATCATCATAAATCATATGTGCCACACCGCTCTTGCGTGCATGGATTTCGGCGCCGCCCAGTTGATCAAAAGTTACGTCTTCGTTAAGTACTTCCTTCACTACATTGGGACCTGTAACAAACATATAGCTTGTGTGATTTGTCATAAAAACAAAATCGGTAAGTGCAGGTGAATAAACTGCTCCTCCGGCAGCTGGTCCCATTATTACAGAAATCTGTGGAATTATACCTGAGGATTGGATTATATTGTGGAAAATGTAGGCGTATCCGCTCAGGCTGGCAACTCCTTCCTGTATCCTGGCCCCGCCTGAATCGATCAGCCCAATGATCGGGGCACCCATCTTCAGGGCCATCTCCTGGATCTTGGAAATTTTCTTTGCATGAACTATTCCCAAAGATCCCCCCATGATTGTAAAATCCTGTGCATATGCAAAAACAAGACGGCCGTTCACTTTTCCGTAGCCTACAATTACCCCGTCGCCAAATGACTTTTCAACCTTGCCGAATTCTACAGGAAGGCCGGCAGGTGTAACAAAGGCATCTATCTCCTCAAAAGTGCCGGCGTCAAAAAGCAGTCCGATCCGTTCGTGAGCAGCCAGCTTGCCTTTTGAATGCTGCTTGGCTATCTGCTGGGGGCTGTATTGCTTCTTGATCGCTTCCTGTCGTTCGATGAAAGCCTTGAAATGCTTATTTGTAAGATCCATGACATTTTAAAGATTTGTTTCAGAATCCCCTGCTATTGACCTTCTGCTTTTACCTTTTCCGGGTTTCCGGTTAAAGGCCTCAAAATTAAATATAATTAAGCGTATTGCAAAAAAAAGATCGACCGTACAACTGGCTATTAAATTAATTTTCTAATATTCAGGAGTATATATCTTGAATGTTTTCGAATGCGAGGATTTTGTCAGGATGGTTTGTACAGTCCGGCCTCATTTGAACCCAGAAGTCCTGCTTCCAGCATATAACTTCCTGCAATTTTAAGATTCTTTGCCTGGGCATCGGTGATAACGGGATAGTGATACAGCGATTCGATTTTATCTCCGATGTATTCAAGATCTTCATCTGTGGTGGCCCAGTTTCTTTTGTTATACACTGTGAGATCAAAAGGCCTGGAGTAGGAGCGAAGCGATTTTTCACCCTTTGTGTTGAAAAAAAAGTCAAAATATGACATTATCAGTTCTCGAAGGGAGCGGTAAACCGGTTCCCTGTATCTTAGGGATGTGAAATTTGATTTTGCCACGGCACCCCAGAACCTGCCTTCCCTGAAAACAGCGATAACATGATCGTCATCGTTGTGAGCTTTCATATCAACAATGAGGGGTTTATGACCCAGGAAATCAAGTGCGGCAGCAGCAAAAAGTGCACCCTCAAAACAATGGGCGGATTTTTTCCTTATTACCCAACGAGGTGAACGACATTCATAATCAGGGTTATATGCAATTGAATCAAGGAATTCCTGTATTGTCCACGGATCACTTAATCCCTTGAGGAATTCCTTTTCTTCATTATTCCATCTTATACCCTGCGTAATCTCCTTCATAAAGAAAATGGGGCAGTATGAAATTTATTGGTTGACCTCCCGGATGCTTTTCCTGAAAGGCAATTAAAAGTTTTCAGGTAAGGTCCCTGATTATTTTCTGCATTTCCGGGTATTGCTCCTCCATGCTTTCCACGAGTCTGAACTGGGCTCTTGCCCTCTGGAGGTTATGATGTGTGTGATGGATCTTGAAATAATTGTCACCGTCGATATAGTCGGTGAGGAACCTCAGGGCAATAGTATAAGTTATCAGACGCGGAGCAAATGCAAGATATTCTTTTTCCGTACTGTTCAGCGTTTCTCTCGTTTCAGAAAGATATCCTTCCGCATATGCCTTGAATAATCCGATATCCATGGCAACTTTCGACAGGTCCTTCTCATCTTCTGCCGCAACGTTTGCCGCGGTTCTTATCGCGTCGCCAAAGTCATAGTGAACATATCCGGGCATAACTGTGTCCAGATCGATGACACACAGGGCCTTGTCATTCTGATCCAACAGAATGTTGTTGAATTTTGTGTCGTTGTGTGTTATTCTTAAAGGTATTTTGCCTTCCCTGCCCAGCTGGAGAATGATCTTCATTTCTTCAGCCCTGCTGAGTGCAAACTTAATCTCATCGCCTGCCGCTTCCACCCTCCCTGCAGGGTTCGCTTTTCTGATCCGGTCAAAGGTTTCGAGCCTTTTTTCTATATCATGAAAATAGGGGATTGTATCATGCAGGGGATCGCCGGGAAGATCGGAAAGCATTGCCTGGAATTTTCCGATTGCCTTGCCTCCCTGGAAGGCCTTGTCGGGAGAATCGACTATATCATATGATCTGTGGTCGGATATAAAAATATACATTCTCCAGAATTTACCTTCTTCATCCTGAATCCAGCTTTTACCGTTCCTGGATGGTATGAGTGTCAGGCATTCCCGTTTTACGTCTGACCCGGGTATTTCAAGATACTTTTTATGCAGGTGTTCAGTAACCCTTTCAATATTGTTTTGGAGGTTAGGTATATTCTTGAATACCCGGTTGTTGAGTCGTTGCAGAATGTAGTCATCCCTGTCGGCCTCTGCAGTTTCAACACGGAAAGTATCGTGAATATGCCCGCTCCCGTAAGGGCCTCCGACGGAAAAAGTTCCCTCGGCATTGAAACAGTCAAAAATTTCCTTCAGATTATGCATTTTATTTTCCGACTTTATAACCATGGAAGGCGTAATACATTATTGCAAGATAACAGGGGACGCAAATCCAATAGGCCACCTGGGTTGAGAAAACCACTGCAAGCCGGCCATATGCGAGTGGCAGGAGTGCTCCTCCAGCAATTGCCATAACGAGCAATGCCGAGCCGGTTTTGGTGAATTTGCCCAATCCGTCAAGGGCAAGGGGCCACATGGCAGGCCATACCAGTGAATTGGAAAATCCCATCAGTCCCACAAACAATACGGTGAGCGGCAGGACAAGCTGTATAGACCTGAAGGATGTAATATCAATAAACGGAACATTGAATACCAGGCTGGGCGGTACAAAGATGGCCCCGAAAGAAAAGATGAGTCCGAGTATCCCGCATACCTTCAATGCATTGCCCTGGGAAATGTATTTGGGTATAAAAATAATTCCCAACAGATAACCCGCGATCATGGCAAACATCACCAGTGAAGTAAAATATTTTGATGATTCCATGGATATATCCAGCGACTGACCATACCTGATAATTGTGTCACCGGCAATCACTTCAACCCCCACATAGAAGAACAGGGCAATAACGCCAAGAATAAGATGGGGAAATTGCCAAATACTGGTCTTTTTCACATTGGCAACTCCTATCGCTTCATCTTCATAATCGGCATCAACATCAGGCAGGTGTACAAAACGCAGCAACAGGCCCAGGAGAACAAGAATAATTGCCATGACGATATAGGGCATTATTACCTTTCTTGCCATTTCGTCGAGAAGTACTGCGCGCGAAGCTGCATCGACCGCCCTGGCAAGTTTTTCTTCAAGAATATGTGAATCCTTGAGTATGATGGCTGCGAGGATCACAGGGGCAATGGCTCCGGCAAACTTATTGGCTATTCCCATTATGCTCATTCTTTTTGCAGCACTTTCCCTGGGACCGATTATTGTGACATAGGGGTTTGATGCGGTCTGAAGCAGAGCCAGTCCGGTCCCTTCAACAAAAAGTCCGGTCAGAAACAATCCATAATTCCTGGTAAGTGCAGCAGGAATGAAAACCAGCGATCCAAGAGCCATTATCCACAAGCCAAGGGCCATACCGTTCTTAAATCCGGTCTTTTTCAAGACTGCCGATGCTGGCAAGGCCATTAGAAGATAAGAAATGTAAAAAGCCAGGGTCACAAAATAGGCTTGAAAATCATTTAGCTCGCATGCCGTTCTTAAAAAAGGGATAAGAATTCCGTTGAGCCAGGTAACAAACCCGAAGATGAAATAAAATATCCCGATTACCGTAATGGAAAAAATGTAATCCTTTCTGCTGATGCCGTTTGAAGCAATGCCGGTGGTAGCCATAGAATGAGATTTAGGTTAATGTGTTAGTATGTGAAAGGCTCAAAACTAATCTTTTTTGCAATTGATACCAAAATTGTGAAAAGTTTTTTTAATGATGCCGAATTCATTCACTATGGCTGCGATAATTTAAAGTGCCTGATTGCGATCTGGATTTCACACCAAGATATCCTCCATGATGTCGCTTGGAGTAATCATCAGCGCTGAAGCCAATTTTTTCCATCATCAGCACCACCAGCACATCACCGATTGCAGTGAAAACCGTGGTGGAAGTTGTCGGAGTAAGCCCGAGCGGACATACTTCAGCCGGCGCTCCGGTGATAATCACATGGTCAGCCTTCCGTGCCAAAAGGCTATCTTCAGCTCCCGTAATCACAATGACAGGAATCTGTGGAAAGAGATTGTTTTTCAGATCGAGCAGTTCAATAATCTCCCTGGTTTTTCCTGAATTCGAGATTGCAAGCAGCACATCATTTTCCTGGAGAATACCCAGGTCTCCATGCTGGGCTTCACTTGGGTGAAGGAAGACAGCCGGGGTGCCGGTGGAACTGAATGTTGTGGCGATATTATTGGCAATCTGACCGGCTTTGCCCATACCGCTCGTGATCAGTTTTCCGCCATCGGTATGAACCTTCCTGTAAAGGAGATCAATAACATCATAATATACTGATGTAACCGGGATATTGCTGATTGCCCGTGCTTCCTCCGCGAATATTTTTGCTATTTTATCTTCAGTCATACAATGATTTAATTAATTCAAATGATACCTGTCTGAGCCCGTTGTACAGGGAATCGTCATACAGCCGGATAAAATCTTTTTGTGTATGTGGATGGAATTTTATAAAGTTTAATTTTGTTTTTTTGTGATACAAAGGTCGCATAATTACGCTCAAAGTGAAATGCCCATACTGAAAAAAAGATGAAAATGCCTGTTAAGTTTCAATGAGTTTTTCTTACAATTCATCTGGGTTACACACTGACATATTCATTTTTATAAATCAGTAAAATCCTGGTCTGATACAGTCGGATCATTTGTTGTTAATATATTAACAGATATGCACCTGGTTGATAATCAGTCTCTGTTTTTTCTGTATGAGTCGGCATCCGGTCCTGGCAGTCTGTTGTTAAACAATCACCTTGATCCGATTGTAAACCAGAGGTATGTTTTATCAACAAAAACTATAGATTTATGGTAATCCTGCCTTTTTGGCAGATTTGGCAACTGGGAATATTCCTCCATGGAAGATGCCTTTATTCACGGCAGAAAAACAGCCGATATGATAAATCAAACTGAAAAGGAATAAACCAAAAATACCCTTTTTTCGGACTATCATACCTGTAGTGAAGCCGTAAGTATAGTTGCAACTATGGTTTTAAAACAATGAAAATACTGCTTTTAAGCACGGGAGGACATATCGGCGGGGAAGAAACTTTCACAAGAAACCTGGCAAAAGCCCTGATCAGCCGCGGAAATGATGTCATGGTTGCCACAGGCGGGCAAATTCAGAAAAAAGATCTTCAGGAAAAGGGGATCCCAGTGGCTGACATAGATATTACGCAAAGAAGCATTCTGGGATTATTGAAAGCGGCATTTCGCCTGAAGAGATATATTGATGAAATCAAACCTGACGTGGTCCATTGCCAGGCCGCCGGCCCGGCTATCATGGGAGGAATAATACTAAAAACCTGCAGAAAACGCAAGGAGAAATGGATATATCACGATCATGGCATTAACAAGCTTACATATAAATGGTTACCTTTCTTTTTAAATACTCTTTATCTTACCATTACCAACTCTGACTTTGAACTGACAAGATTGAAGGCGCACGGCGTCAGATCCGACAGGATAATGAGGATCCATAATGGAATAGAACCGGGGGATTTTACCTTTCCGGAGGAAATAAGAAGTATTATGAGAAGAAAATATCATAAGGAGTTTAGTATTTCTGAAGGTGACTTTGTTGTGGGTTATATTGGGAGGCTCTCTCCGGAAAAAGGATGTGATATGCTATTGCCTGCCTTGCAGAATTCAGTCAAAAGCAAAAAAGAAATAAAGCTTCTTATTGTCGGAGACGGGATAATGAATGAAAAACTACATCAGGAAACCATCAAATACAATATGGAAGAAAGGGTTGTATTTACAGGATTCCGCTCTGATATTCCAGGCATACTATCATGCATTGATGTACTTGTCTTACCCTCATATATTGAAACTTTCAGCCTAACCACTCTTCAGGCTATGGCAGCCGGTGTTCCCGTTATTGCCTCCGATACCGGCGGTAATCCTGAACAGGTGGTCAATAATTTCAATGGTTTCCTGTTTGAAACCGGAAATTCCGATGCTTTTGCCGATAGAATAGTTGAGATGTTAACTAAAAGCGACAGGAACATCATGGGCAATAATGGAAAAATACTTGTTGAAAAGTATCTCAATACTTCCCGGATGGTTGATGAGATCGGGTACTATTACAAAAAGTAATTGTAAGATGAGGATTGCATTTCTAACAATGGGAAAAGACATTGGGGGCGCGGCCCAGGATGTTATTACTCTGTCGCAGGGACTGGCAAATCACGGGCATGAAGTATTTGTTTTGGCTTCAAGGGGAGTGTTGGATGTTGCCCTGGCAGATACAACCGTTAAATTTATCGATGTTCCATTATATACCCGAAACCTCTACGGACTTTGGAAAGCTTCGCGCGAGATCAGGAAATATGCCAGAAAATACAGCCTTGATATCCTTAACCCTCAGGGAATGTACCCTGCATTCAGTTCATGGCTTGCCAGATTTGGATTAAGAAAGCAGACTTTCAGAATAGTCACAACAATACACATGATTTCCAGCCTGTCGCTGTATAAATACTCACGGATATTAAATACTTTTTCTGAATACATTATAACAGAATCGTATTGTGAAAGAAACCGGCTGGTCAGTTACGGGGTTGATATCAGGAAAGTAAGAGTTGTTTCCAATTCAGTTGATATGAACAGGTTTTCGACAAAAAGAACCAATGCTGTTCTCAGGGATGAATACAAAATCCCGGACTCATGCTTTTGCTTTGGAATTGTTGCCAGATTAAGCAGGGAAAAACGACATTCTGATTTTATTGCTGCGGCAAAAATCGTTCACGGTAAAAAACCTGATACAAGATTTTTTATCGTTGGCGACGGTCCTGAAAAAGAAAGGATACTTAAAGAAGCGGAAGGTTGTGAGGAGTTTATTTTCACAACAGGTTCACGAAATGATATCCCTGATATATTAAAAAGCCTGGATTGTTTTGTATTGAACTCTGAAGTTGAATCATTGCCATTGTCGATTCGTGAGGCGATGAGCATGTCGTTACCTGTTATTGCAACTGATGTTGGTGGAATCAGGGAAGCTGTTCTTCATGGTATTACCGGACTGGTTGTACCCTCAAAAAACTCTGAATTACTTGCTGAGGCCATGATTCAAATGGCAGAAAACAAGGAGTTGGCAATACAGTATGGTGAAGCAGGCCATAGTTTATGCATGTCTAATTTTGAATTGTCACGGTGGGTTGCAGAAACGGAAAAGGCTTTCAGATATGTAATGAACATGTAATTATATGAATTACAAGCCTTTCGTAACAATAATTATTCCAACATTAAATGAAGAAGTGTTTATCAGGCAGTGCCTGTCTTCAGCCTATGCTCAATCATATCCTCAGGAGCGGATTGAAATCCTGGTACTTGATGGCGGAAGCCATGATAATACATTGAAGATCGTAAGGGAAGAGCAGCTATATCATCCCAACCTGTCAGTTCTCAGAAACCCGGGTAAAATCCAGTCTGCAGCATTCAATAAGGGGGTGAGCGTTTCAAAAGGTGAGATTATCATCAGGTGGGATGCGCATTGCAAATATTATTCTGATTATGTTTATCATTGTGTAAAGAATCACATGAAAGGAATTTTTGGCAATGTAGGCGGTTCAATACAGGTTTTGCCCGGGTCAGATTCTCTTATGAGCAGGACCATTGCCCTGATCAATACCTCAGCTTTCGGCACAGGCGGTGCCGCATTCCGTAGTACTCCGGTAGAAAAATTTGTTGACACCGTGCCTTATGGATCATTCAGAAGGGAGATCATTGAAAAAATAGGACCCATGAATGAAGATCTACAAAGAGGAGAGGACAATGAATACAATGCAAGAATCAGGAATGCAGGCTATAAAATCCTTCTGGATCCCGAAATAAAGTCTTGCTATTATGCCAGAAAGGATCTCAGATCGTTTTTAAAACAAATGGGCAGCAATGGTTACTCTATTGGGATATTGCTAAGAATGTCCTTTAAATATACAGAACTGCGTCATTTAGTGCCGCTGTTATTTTTTTTGTTCATAGCGACAGGTTTGATATTGTTTCCGTTTTTTCTTTACGCAAGGATAATTTTCCTGTTCATATTTGCTTTATATTTTCTTGTGAGCCTGACATTTGCAGTGATGGCGGGTATCGGGAATGATTTCAGAATAATCCCCCTTATGGTTTTCTCTGTTTTTTGTGTGCATCTCTTTTATGGATACTGTATTCTTAAGGGACTGATTGAGTGGCGGCCAAGTAAGAAATAATCCAGTGTTCAGACGATTTGCAGATATTTTTCTTTCAATGACAGGACTGCTTATTACAGCACCCCTATTAATATTCATAGCCTTGGCTATCAAGGCTGAAGACGGAGGACCTGTGTTGTTCCGACAGGAGAGAATCGGGCGTTTCGGGAGAAGATTCATCCTTTTAAAATTTCGTTCGATGTCGGTTGTTCAGAATCCTGTCAAACAGGATTTTGAGCCAGGAAATAAATCCAGGATTACAAAAACCGGTGCAATTATCAGAAAAACAAAACTTGACGAACTTCCGCAACTCATTAATATTCTATGCGGAAGTATGTCATTTGTAGGACCCAGACCCGAGGTTGAATACTGGGTCGCAAAATACCCTGACAGATGGAAACTGATTCATCAGGTAAGACCAGGCCTTACTGATAATGCCTCCCTTGAATTCCTGAACGAAGAGGAAATACTGGCCCAATCTTCTGATCCGGAGAAAGAATACGAGGAAATCATATTGCCCAGGAAACTTGATCTTTATGAGGATTATGTAAAAAATAACTCTTTTGTCACTGACATCAAAATTATATTCTTAACCATATATGCATTAGTTACGGGAAAGAGTTTCACCAAATGAATCTTCCATCTTAAATTTCAGCCTGAATGAGCTTTGATTAAAGTATTTCAGGCATATATTCAGAAAAGAATGATAGCCAGCCTCAATCCCGGCAATCAGAAAGCTGAAGTCCCCTTTTATATGGTTGAATTTGTCGCGAAAATACCGGTAAAAGAAATTGGGATATGATCTGAACTCAGACCGGTGAACAGGAGACGAAATACTGCCGGAATCATACAAAGTGGGCCCTAATAGCGGATCCGGATACCCGAAAATTATTTACATTGACAGTGTCATTTCCTTTTTAACCCGTGCCGGGAGACTCCCGGCCGGACTTTACCTGAAATAATAAGACCATTTTCCTGCCCATTCCCGGCATGGAAATCATCCGTACAAAGTAACAGCTAATCAATTACCTGGACGGACCCGTTTCATAAGGGAAATGCTGCCAACTAAAACATTTACTCAAATATAATGACAAAAAAGCAAATCCGTAATGTCCTACTTGTTATCGTGCTATTGATCAATGCAATACGAGGACTACCACACCTGATTATGCTGTATTTTCATAGAAACAAGCCTGTTATTTATGCTGATGTAAAACGATGGCTGAACCTGATGCAGAAAGACATTGCCATGCCCTTGGGGTTTATTTATCTGATGGTTTTTTACCAGCAGTTCAGGAATCTGTTTTATTACAGGGTGGGTACCAGCAATTTATTACTACGTTTACTTTACAGGGAGATGTCCTCTCTTACAATTGCAACCGGTAAAATAGGAGAGGGCTTGTTTCTGCCTCACGGTTTCTCAACAACAATTGGTGCTGTTTCAATAGGTAGAAATTGCAATATAAATCACAATGTCACAATCGGAACATATGGGAACGAACCTCGTCCGGTAATAGGAGATAATGTGATCATTAATGCCGGGGCCGTTGTTTTCGGGAACATTACTATAGGAAATAATGTGGTAATAGGGGCCAATGCGACAGTTAACACAAATATCCCCGATAACTGCACCGTTTTTCCACCGTCATCAAGAATAATGAAATGGTCCTCTGCTGAAAAAAGAGCTTCTGTTTAACTGTGAAATGATTAACAGTAGACCAGAATGGCAGCAAGACCGCGGGATCCGGAAAAAGTTCGGTAATTTGTGTTTTGACTTTGATCAAGTTTGACTTTAATTTGTTTACCTTACAGATTCAAGTCACCTTAATCATGTTTTGCAATAATTATTCATTGACAAATATGAAAATGTTAAATGTACTAATTCTTGTTGGACTATTGTACTCAACCACTGCTTGCAAGGAAGAAAGCAAACTTGTTTTAACCACCCTCGATGTAACGGAAATTACCAGCTCTACGGCTGTTTCAGGCGGCAACATTATTTATTCAGGCCCAGAAGAAATCACTATGCGGGGTGTCTGCTGGAGTAAGACACCAATGCCATCGGTCAATGACAATAAAACGACCGATGGAAGTGGCAGCGGGGCATTTACCAGTTTAATTGCTGGCCTTTCAGCCAATAACAAGTATTATATAAGAGCATATGCCATAAACCAGGCAGGAACTTATTATGGAGATGAAAAATCATTTACAACATCTTCGGAGAAACAAATAATTGCTGATCACAGGGCCGTTGACAACTTTAACAAAATACCTGAGAAATATATTGCTGAAGTTAAAAAAATGCTCTTAGCATATACCGGCGAATCACATGCATACGGCATAATTTCCGGGTTGGATGCCCTGAAAAAAGCCATGCCGAAATATTCATGCAATATAGGAACAGGTGAAATGTCTACAAACTCATACCTCAGAGTTAATTCCGGGCCAACCGTTGGTGAAGCAAGGTGGTTTACATGGTTTGCATATCCTGAAGAATCCAGACCTTCAGCCAGCACATTTATTAAAAATCTCATCAAAGAGTATAACGATCAGGGCCATCCCATACATGTACTCGGATTTGGCTGGTGCTGGGATATGGTTGGTCTGGCTGAGGTGGGTGGAGAAAGCAAGCCGGACCCTGTTTACGGATGCAAGTTCTGGGGTTTGTCTGAAGGCGGGCCTGACGGGAATCTTGGGTGGGGCCTTGATGCGGAGGATTATCTTCTTTCAGGAAATAGAGTCTGCCTGGATACGTATCTTCAGGCAACACAGGAGTATATTAAATACTGTGAAGAAAATGGATATCTGACGCAAGTAATATTCACAACTGGTCCTGTTGATGGTGGAGGAGGCGGGTACTTCAGGGGAGAAATCGGTTACCAGGGTTATTTGAAGAATGAAAGAATAAGGGAATATGTAAGAGCAGATGATTCAAGAATATTATTTGATTATGCGGATATTCTGAGTTATGATGATGATGGAACAGTAACTACGGTTTCATGGAACGGTCATTCATATCCCGTTTGTACTGCAAAAAACGAATATCCGGTTCTGGATGCTCATATTTCAGCAACGGGAGAACTAAGGCTGGCAAAAGCCATGTGGTGGATGCTTGCCAGAATGGCCGGATGGGACGGAACAAATTGAACATGTTCCTTTTCCATTTTTTTCGGGCTGAAAAGAACACAGAAAACCAAGTATCCCGACATTTTCAGGATTTCCCATGAAAACGGCCCGATGCATTTTATGATAAGAAAAATTGGCAGTCGATTAATTGTAGTCTGCATGACCGTGCTGCTGATAACCCGGGTTCCTGTCCTGGCTCAGGATAATTTGGACCGGGACCGACCCAGCATTAATGGTGATACCACCAGTTTGGGTCATTTAGGAATTTTGCGTCCATTGTCTGTTACAGCAATTGTTTTGACATCCTATTTCGCAGGGCTTGCATATATAGGTACGTCCGGCTACTATCCAGATGATTCGAGAGTTCCGTTCTATTTTACCAATGACTGGAAATACTATTTACAAATGGATAAATTCCATCATGCTTTTATGTCTTATAATATAAGTTATTTCGGGTACAGGTATTTTATCAATGCCGGGATAAAAAAAAGCAAAGCCCTGTTGTTTGGCGGTGGCTTGGGATTTCTAATGCTGACGCCGAAAGAATTCGTTGACGGGCACCTGAAGGATTCCGGATTCTCATGGGGGGATATAACGGCTAATTTCGTCGGATCATTGGTTATGACAGGTCAGGAACTACTATTCGATGAGCAGATTGTAAGATATAAATTCAGTTTCTGGAGATCAGAATACGCACAGCTGGGAAATGGGCTCCTGGGAAGAAATTTTATTCATAGTTACATAAAGGATTATAATGGGCATACCTATTGGCTGAGCATTAATGCCAACAGATTTGTCCTTAAAAACAAGCTCCCCGATTGGCTGAATATTGCCGCAGGATATAGTGTAAATGGGATGTATGGTCCCATTGAAAACCGGCAGTCATATAACGGGAAAATCATCCCGGAGACTCTCCGTTATCGCCAGTTCCTGCTATCCCTCGATATCGACTGGCCCGAAATACAAACCAGGTCAAAATTCCTGAAAAAGGTGCTGAACACAATAGTTTTCATTAAATTACCTTTTCCTGCGCTTGAGTTTAATTCCAAAGGGCAATTTAAAGGGTATTGGTTATACTTTTAGAAAATATCTTATATTTAAATCTGAATTCATTTCTGTTTTACAGATCAGGTTTAATATTAATACAATACAAATGAAAACATTCAAACGAGGTATTTCAGTAATTTTTTTTGCTCTTTTTTCCGTTCTTTTAACTGCCCAGATCCCGGAGCAGCTGGTCAAGGTAATTGTAACCCCGAACAAAGATAACTGGCTATACAAACCCGGTGAGAAAGCCCTTTTCAGCGTTCAGGTTCTGTTTCACTATAATCCGCTTAAGGGTGTTAAGGCATATTATGAGGTGGGACCTGAGAAGCTGGAGCCAACAAAAAAAGATTCTCTTGTCCTTGATGGCAAGAGTTTTGTGATTGATGGCGGCACTTTGAAATCACCGGGGTTTCTACGATGCATTGTTACTGTAAATTATGAGGGGAAAAAATATGAAGGAATGGCCACCGCAGGGTATGATCCGGAGAAGATCAAACAGACCGTGCCACGACCCGCAGATTTCAATGATTTCTGGAACAAGGCAAAAAGTGAACTGTCCCGAATCCCCCTTGATGCCCGTATGACCCTTGTACCTGAACGCTGCACTGAAAAAGTCAACGTTTATAATGTAAGTATCATGAATTATGGATATTCAAAAATATATGGAATGCTGGCAATTCCACGGAAAGAAGGAAAGTTCCCCGCGGTACTTTTCGTGCCGGGCGCTGGTGTAAGAGGTTATGTTCCTGATATGGAGCTGGCAGAAAAGGGAATAATCACTTTCGTCATTGGCATTCACGGAATTCCCGTGAACCTCGATCCCGGGGTTTATCAGGACCTTGCGAACGGAGCATTGAGAGAATACTATACATTCAATCTCGACAACAAGGACAGGTATTACTATAAAAGAGTTTACCTCGGTTGTGTAAGGGCAAATGATTTTCTGGTATCACTGCCGCAGTATGACGGGTCCAATCTTGCAGTAACCGGCGGAAGTCAGGGCGGTGCCCTTTCAATAATCACTGCAGCGCTCGACAGCAGGACCAAATACCTGGCTGCCCTTTATCCTGCACTTTGCGACGTCACTGGCTATCTTGAAGGAAGAGCAGGGGGATGGCCACATCTCTTCCTTAAAAATAATGCATCTTTCCATAACTATAAGGAAAAACTTGAAACAATTCCTTATTACGACGTGGTTAATTTTGCCCGGGAACTTAAAATACCCGGCTTCTATACATGGGGATTCAATGATGAAGTCTGTCCGCCAACATCAATGTATGCGGCCTATAATCTGATCAGCTCCCCGAAAACACTGCTGTTGATCCATGATACAGGACACTGGGCATATCCTGAACAGCATTCAAACCTAAGGAGCTGGCTGACGGAAAAATTGGGAATCAGATAGTTTAATCAACAGGAAAAAGGCTTTTTCAGAAGACTTTATCAGTATTTTCACTGCCCGGCCACAGGTATATACGCTTATGGTCTTCCGGTGAATGCAGATGAGTCGATTGCTGAAAAAGCTTTTTTTATTTCATTCTCTCCCGATGAATAAAAAGAATTACTGTCAAGAAGTAAATAAGGTAATATTTTCCAATAAATACCTCCGGCGTATTGAAAAATATTTATATTTAAATCCTTTTTACTTGCAAAAACAAAGATAATGTCGGCGTATTCTCCGCAACCTGACACTGAAACTCAAAAAAGTTCCCAGTCTTATATAGTTGCCACAGCTTTCCTTTCCCTGTTCGCGCTTGTTGGATTTGCGTTTTATGGGCTGCCCTTTTTCTTCGATTTCATGACAAAGGAATATGGCTGGTCAAGAACGGTGGTAACTTCCGGAAATGCTGTCGGAAAGCTGCTGGTGGGTCCTCTTTTTGGTTTTATTGCCGGATGGCTGATTGACAAATATGGTCCTCGCAGACTCATGATGGCCGGCGTTTTGATGATGGGAACCGCCTTGGTTGGTTTGAGTTTTGCCAGTACACTCAGCCTGTTTTACCTGTTCTATATTTTCAATGCACTCGGTTATGTTTGCGGCGGCCCTCTTCCTTGTCAGGTTCTTATTTCAAGATGGTTTGACAAGAACCGGGGTAAGGCAATGGGAATTGCATATCTGGGAATCGGTGCAGGGGGAGCCGTTGTTCCACTTATTGCCGCATCACTTGAAAAAAATCTCGGATGGCATAATTCCCTGGCCATACTGGGCATCCTGGTAGTGGTGATAGCATTTCCCATGGTGTTTTTCATAAAAGGATCGTCTGCAAAACCGCCAGGAGATAAAAAGCAGGAACCAACTGTACCCGTAAAACATATTCTTACAAACAGGAATTTCTACCTCCTTGGAATAGGCAGTATGTGTGCAATTGGTGTGGTTGGAGGAATCAACCAGCATCTCAAGCTTTTCCTGAGAGATCTGAATTACTCACAGACGGAAGCAGCTCATGTGATTTCACTCGTGCTTCTTTCGAGCCTGGTTGGACGCGTTTTAATGGGATGGCTTGCTGACCTGATCCCAAGAAAATATGTTATGATACTTATCTACCTGACGGTTGCATCAGTTATCTCGCTTCTTCTTGTTCCCGATTTTACAGGCCGGATATACATATTTGCCGTTATTTTCGGGATAGGACTTGGAGGTGATTATATGATAATCCCGCTTATGGCAGGCGACCTTTTCGGCGTTAGAACGCTTGGCAGGACGATGGGTATTATCCTTGTCGCCGACGGCGTTGCTGAATCAACGTTTCCCATGCTCCTCGGAGCTTTGTACGATATCAACAGAAGCTATAATATGGGATTTATTGTTTTGATTTGCGTGGCTCTGGCCGGCACTTTATTTATTTCCTTCCTTCCACGTAAAAAGGAAGAAAAAGCATGATTAAACAAACGGCCGCCTTAGCCCGCCCGGATTTGGCAACAAAAGACATTGAATGCCTATATCAAAATTCTTTCACGCTTAACTTTAAAATTGCTACTTTTGACCATGACTGTACAACCAAGTATATTATTATGATCTCAGTATAAAATTTAAACAATCTATTTTTATTATTATGAAGGACAAATTCTCTTTAACTTCATGTCAGATGACAGCCCTTGTTATCCTAAGGTTCCTTATCGGCTGGCACATTCTGTATGAGGGGCTTTCAAAACTGCTTATTCCCAACTGGTCTTCGCTCAGTTTCCTGCAGGAGTCAAAATGGATAATGTCGGGCTTTTCAAACTGGATAATTACCCATTCAGGCGTTTTAAGTGCAGTTGATTTTCTTAATAAATGGGGACTTATTGCAATAGGACTTGCATTGGTCCTTGGTTTATTCACCCGCCTGACTTCAATATGCGGAGCTGTATTGCTTTTAATATATTATCTCAATAATCCGCCGCTTATAGGCCTTGAATATACCCTGCCATCCGAAGGTAGTTATCTGATTGTAAGCAAAACACTTATTGAAGCTATGGCTCTAGTGGTCCTGGCGGTGTTTCCGACAGGAATGTATTTTGGACTTGATATGCTGGTTAAGAAACAAAGGAACGATAATAATTAGGAGGAACAAATGATGGATAAGACAAAATCGACAACCCGGACCTCTTCAACTGACGATGCCAACAAGGATAAATCATCCATGAAACGCAGAACAGTTCTGAAAGCTCTTGCAGGAATTCCCGTCCTCGGACTTTTCGGATTGGAACTGGCAAGGAAGCACACATATGATAATGAGAAGAAGAACAGGATACTCAGGGATCTGGGCCTTGATAACATTCAGCTGCCTGTCCTGCATCCCATGTCTTCCAAATCCGATGTGCTCAGGGTGGGAATCATAGGTTTTGGCAACAGGGCAACAGCCCATGCCAACGGATTGGGCTACATGCATCCTGATGATGTTGAGGCAAACAAGGCAAACGGGACTCTTGATGACTGGCTTATGCAGGAAGACATGAATGTTGCACTTACCGGTATTTGCGATGTTTTTGACCTTCACGCTGAACATGGTCTTGAAACGGCAAGGAATACAATTCGTGCAGGGGGAGGAAAAGTTTACGATCTCCCCGTAAAACGATACAGAACCTATCAGGAGATGCTGGATGACAAAAATATAGATGCCGTAATGATTGCCACTCCTGATCATACTCATGCCCCCATTACAGTTGCTGCTGCAAAGGCGGGCAAGCACGTCTACTGTGAAAAATCACCGGCCCACTCGGAGGCCCAGCTACATGAGCTGTATGATACGGTGAAAAACAGCAGTATTGTATATCAGCTCGGACACCAGGTACCTCAAAGCGTTATTTTTCAACAGGCAAAAGACATCATTAAGAAAGATATACTGGGGAAAATAACCCTGATTGAAACTACAACCAACCGTAATACCGCTGATGGTGCCTGGATCAGACATCTCGACAAGAACGGAAATCCCAAGCCTGGCGATGAGAAATCCATCGACTGGGACCAGTGGCTCGGACCTGCTCCAAAAGTGCCATTCAGCCTCGACCGGTTCTACAACTGGACGAAATTTTTCGATTACGATATAGGACTAATCGGACAATTGTTCACTCACGAGTATGACTCAGTCAACCAGCTTTTACGCATTGGCATTCCCAAATCCGTGGTTTCATCAGGCGGAATATATTTCTGGAAAGACAATCGCGAAATGGCCGACATGCTTCATTGTGTGTTTGAATATCCCGACAGGGATCTCACACTGCTGTACAGTGCCAGCCTTTCAAGCAGTCTGAGCAGAGGACGGGTCTTCATGGGCCATGATGCCTCAATGGAACTGGGAAGCGCCATCAACATTAAAGCTGACAGCGATTCAACCCGTTATAAGAAACAGATCGAGGATGGATTGATTGATCCTTCTGTCCCAATGATTTCATTCAATCCTAATCTGGGTACAATTGATGCTGTTACTTCCGCTACTGAAAAATATTATGCGGCCAGGGGACTGACCACAACGAACATTAACGGCCGACAGGTGGATGTGACGTATCTTCATATCAGGGAATGGATAAATTGTATCCGGAATGGAGGGACTCCAAGCGCCAACATTGAGATGGCATTTGAGGAAGGGGCAACGTGCCTTATGGCTCACAAGGCCTATGTTGAGAAAAGAAGGGTTGAATGGGATCCGGTAAACAGGAGGATCGTTTAGTAACGGAACAATAATGTTTTCGCCCTGTATCAGCCGAATTCGGGTCCGCTGATAAGATACTGGAATCCCGGTTCGCCGGAATAACAATTGCTTTTAAGATACATACGGGTAAAGGGCCTCTGTATTTCAAAACCCTGATGTTCAAGCCACTTTATCAGTTCACCCTTATCCTGCAATACATCCATTGCAATTGGCCCGCCCGGATGGGATTCCAGCACACCGGCTATAAGCTTAATTACATGGTGTAAAGATATTCCGCATGCAGGACCGATATAGGAATACCTCAAACCCGTCCTGCCAAATATGTATCCTCCGGCATTATCTGCATCCAGTACCACATAGGCTCGCCGGGGTTCATTTTCCATAAGATAGTTCAGGAGGATTGAGCGGTCGGAACCAAATATTCTCTTGTCTGATTGCAAAACATTTATAATATTGTTTTTGTCAATTCTCAGGGCAAAATCCAGACTGCTCCCCTGATTTTCATGCAAGGAGGAATTTGTCATCCGGTAAATGGTAAATTCATCTTTGAAGCCAAGCTTCCGGTAAAGGGATAATCCTGCAGGAGTCGCATCCAGTTTGAGGGATTTGCAATGATTAAGCCTTTTTATTATTTCCGACATAAGCATCCTGCCAATCCCTTGCCCCCTCATTTGCCTGTCGACAAGCACCATGCCGATCCATGCCAGGCCGGGGGGATGAAAAAGCGCAGTGGCTGTACCGACTAACCTGCCGCCCTCATCAGCAATAAGGCAGACATTGTTTTTTCCCGACAGCAGGAATTTCCAGTCCCTTTCTGTCTGATTCCAGCCTTCAGCCTCAGAAAGAGCACAGGCAAAATCCAGATCCTGCACCCTCAGTGGTCGTATTTGCATTTTATTTTTACGGTATAGAGTCCCGAATAAGGCTATGTGCTATTTTTATGCCATCCAGCGATCGAGATTGGCAGCTACAAAATCATCATCATTTAGTTCGGGATATGATCTGTATACTCTTTCGATCTCAGCTTTCTGACCCGGGGAAAGTCTTTCATTCCTGTCAATGGTCCAGATGCCTTCAAATAAACCCTGTCTCCGGAGAACCTCATGCAATCCGACAATGCATCCCTTGAAATTATTGGCGGAATCGAAAAAAGCTGAATTGCAGTCGGTAATCTTATTGGCCAGTACGGAGGCATTCTGCACATCATTGTCAAATTTGCCGTTATGCACTGCCTCCAGCAGGTCGACTGCTGATTTTGTCCATACAGCCCAATGCCCAAGCAAGCCTCCCACAATCCGTTTGTTTATTACCCTGTCTCCTGCAGTTATCCGGTATTCTGACAGAAGATCAGTCAGAATGCTGTCATCATTTCCCGTATACAATGCAATTTCGTCTGCCCTGCCTGATTCTGCAACTCCTCTTACAACATCGAAGGTATAGTACCTGTTGAATGGAGCAATCTTTATTGCAACCACATCCGGGATTCCGGCAAATTCCCTCCAGAAATTCACATCAAGCTGCCTTCCACCTACAGCCGGCTGCAAATAAAACCCGACAAGCGGAATAATCTCCGATATTTTCCGACAGTGATTCAGGATTTCTTTATTTGATGAACCCTGAAATGCAGCCAGGCTCAGAAGGACACAATGGAAACCATGATCACGTGCAGCGCTTGCCTCCCTGATGGCCTGTCTGGTTTTCCCGATGGCCCCTGCTATCCTGATGACGGGCTTTTCGTTGCTCTGTAAAAAACGATCAAATTCTTCCCTTGCAAGCTCAAGGAGAGGCAGAAAAAGATTTACCTCAGGGGATCTGATGGCAAACTGGGTGGTGTGAACAGCAACTGCAATCCCACCGGCCCCGGCATCAAGATAATATCTGATTAGGGCCCTCTGACGCCTTTCATCCAGTTTGCGGTTTTTGTTAAGTGCCAGCGGAAGTGCCGGAATTACAACACCTCTTTTCAGAACATCAGCAATAGCGTCATGATTATTCATAGGTTTCGGTGGTTTAACTGGTTATTAATATTTTCCGTCCCTGACCTCAAAATGGGTGGGCTTGCCAAGCAATGGTCTTCCTTCCATCAGCCAGCCGGCTACCCATCTGATAACCCTGGATATATCAACCTTTGGTGATCCAAGTAGCGTATACGCATCGGATGAGTTGCTCAGCAGGGCAGTATCCGATTCACTGCTGACAAACTTAGGCTTAATACCCATAAGATTACCGAATTCAGTTGCAACATCGCGAACCGATAAAATTTCCGGACCTGTAAGATTAAGAATCTTGGCAGGAGTGGCGGCAATTTTGAGTGACTGCAGAACATAATTATTCACATCGCCCTGCCATATTACATTAAAATGCCCCATGCTAAGGTCAACCGGTTGTCGATTCTGAACCCTGGTGGCAATATCAACAAGCACGCCATAGCGCATTTCCACAGAGTAATTGAGCCTTATAAGGGCAGTTTTTGTGTTGTATCTTAGGCTGCCATACTCGAACATCCTTTCCCGGCCCAGGCATGACTGTGCATATTCACCGATTGCCACGGGAGGATCACTCTCAAGCGAACCACCGGAATCAATTGGAACAAGAGGGTATACACAGCCCGTTGAAAATGCGACAATAGTGGAATTTTTAAATTTCTCGGCTACAATAGCTGGCAGATATGAATTTATTGCCCATGTCAGGGGAAGATTATCAACAGCTCCGAATTTCATTCCGGCGAGGAAAAATATATTCCCGGCACCAGGAAGACTGTTGACGAAACTAACATCAAGCAGGTCACCTTCAATAATCTCAATATTCAGTGCCTTGAAAACTGACCGCTGTACAGGATCAAAGTTTCGGTCGACGCCGATAATGTTTTTCCCGGAACCCGCCAGGTCACTTGCCCTTCTGGCCATTCTTGCAAGCGACGGTCCTATTTTACCGTTTATTCCAAGAATAAGAATATCTCCGTCCAGACTTGTGAATAATTTCACAGTTTCATCATAAGGGCGCGAAATAAGCTCTTCCAGCTGTTCCACGCTGCTGATTTTTTCGGGTAAGTCAATCATGCTGCATCTGTTAAAAAGTAAACCTGCAAGGTAACAATTTGAATTCATTTGTATGTCAATTTCCGACATTTTGAACTTCCGCGAGTAAAAAATCGCAGCACTTTAATTAGAAGGAATTATATTTAACACTACTTTTCTAACCTGTCTATCATGGCTATGAAAATGCTAAAGGATGTTGTAAAACCAGGTTTTCATAAGGTAGTTAATCCGGAGGCCCTTTCAGCCTTTGAGGAAATGATGCCGGAGAATTCCCTTCTGGTAGTTCTTGTTGCAGGAAAGGGTACACGCTTCGGCAAGGAGCCAAAATGCATTCAAATGGTTCAGGGAACGCCCCTTGCCCGTCATTCAATCGACGCCTTTCGCCGTTTTTCACCCTCACCTGTGATTTGTATTGTAGGATACAGGTATATTGATGTGGTTGAAGCATTGGGGAACGATAATGTTTATGTGCTTTCCGACAATCCTGCGGGAGGGACCGGATATGCAGTTTTTGAATCCTTCAGTGTGCCGGATCTCGTTACCAAAAATCCCCTGTTAATTATTACCATGGGCGACAGGGTGATCCCCTCTTCAGTCTTCCGTAAGATAGAAAAAGCTCACACCGAAGGCGACAGGGAAGCTGACCTGACTTTTATGAGTGCTGTTTATGAGCCGCCAAAGAATTCAGGCAAAGGCAGGGTTATCAGGGATGAAAGCGGTAACGTACTTCGCATAATGGAAGAAAGGGATATTATGCGGGAGGAAAATCAGTATACCAGACAAGCCCTGCTTGGTATTACTGAAGGTAACTGCCCCCTGTATATTATCAGGGCATCAACTTTGTTTGATCATCTGTCGGGAATTTCAAACAATACTGCCCAGGGACAATATTACCTCACAGATATAGTCCAGTCAATTGCTGAACGGGGAGGTGAAATAAGAACCATCACCACCAGGCTTTCTGATCCCGAATATGACCTGCTCACCTCTGATGTCACTCAGCCTATTGATCTTGCAATGCTGGAAGGATTGCTTTCTTCCAATCTTGGACTGCTTGTTCCCGAAGAAATGGAGATTGAAAGGGCGGCCGGTGACATAATTGCTGATAAACCGGCTGGCCAGGTGAGATCAATTACCAGGCAGATCGGAGATTTACTCACTATGATAAAAAGGGAAAAACTGCCGTTCGAACCTGATAAGCCCGTCGGCATCGGAATCTCAGGCGGACGTCTTAGAATTGCCTTTATGCACCCGGATATGGTTAGGTTCTACGGACCTGCCTGGCAAATGCCGATAGGCGCAAGCTCCGCCAATGGCGACGAACAGATAGTTGTCATTGTGCAAACCGCTGATGACGGAAGAATTCATTATGTACCTTTTAATCAGCAATACCGGGAAAGTATTGATTCCATACCGTCAGACTTTAATACCATGTATCCGGACGATGAAGTTTCCGATATTAATACTTATGAAAAATTCGGAACCAGGATGAGTGAAGAGCTTCTGCTTTCACTGGGATATTTCAGTGATGAGGAACTGGCAGAAAGGAGAAGGAGAAACCTTCCCCTGCCTCCGTCATCACTTTGGATATCAAGTAACATGAGGCGTCCGTTTGCACTTATCGGAAATGCGATTGCCTCATTGCGAACACTAAAGACGGGCAGTCTGGGCGTGAAAATCAGGGAAACACTTGGCCAGCGTAATTTTAAGGGATTACGTATCGTTTCAGCCGGGAACATTCCGCAGGGAGGATTTTCCAGCTCCTCCGCAGTTACCGTTGCGGTTAAGAATGCAATAAACTCACTCTATGAAGTTGGTATAACTCCCGATTTGCTTGTCCACCTTGCCTGTCAGGCTGAATATGGCACAGGGGTAAGGGCAGGCTCACTCGATCAGGCTACAGAGCAAAAAGGAAGCGCAGGTAAGGGAACCCTGATCTCTTCCAATCCCAAGGATAATTACAGGATCCTTGGTACATTTCCGGTACCGGACACCAGGTACCAGATCATTTTTCCCTACAGCGTAGAAAGGGATCGCAACGCATGGAAATGGTCATGGGGAGCTTATGCGGAGAAATCAGGAGACGGATGCCTGACAACAACGGAAATGCGCAAACTCACGGGTAAAGCTGCTGAAATTGCCGCATTACTTGTAAGGCTTCCCCTTGAAACGGATTTCTTTAAACATATTGAGGATGATCTCCTTGCCGACGGTGAGCTGAATGATGAAAATACATCATGGATTTGCTCACTTCTACTTAGGCTCCCATTGCTGATTACAAAAGAAGAATTAGCCTGCAGGCTGGCTCAAAATCATGCATGGCTCACTGCCCAGATAATGGAGGTATACCGTCTCGAACAAAAAAATGCTTCATTTAAAGCAGACGAAATCATCAGATCGATGCTCGACGGATGGAATGACCCTGTATTGCGCCGGACTGATGCCCGGGGAGTAATTGTTAAGGAAAAAGGAGTACCGCTCAGGGCAATTGTAGCTTATCTCTTCGCTGAGGTTGCAAAGAATTTCTATCTGATCTACCACCCGGAAAGCTGGATCGAATGTGTCACTCATTCCCAAAGGGGTGACTGCAGCGTGAGCATCGATTTTAAAAAGCTGCCCGGGAAAACTGAAATGGAAAATCGCCTCGGCTGGGAGAATGGTGCGGTTGGGCCCGATCTGCTGAATGTATGGCTTGAAAAATTCGATGCAAAGCCGTTTGACTTTAACGCCGGGCTGGATGATATGTCACTTGCCGGGCCGGAAAAGCCTGTTTTCAGAAAGTTGTCAGGCTCGAGTTTTTTCAGGGGCCTTGCACTTATAGATCTCGCTGAAGCCATGCTGAAAAAAGCCTTTGGCGATGATTCAGTTGCTGTCAGAATAAATGCGGCCGGACAGGGAGATTATTTCCAGGTACACATTGACATGCAAAAAATTGATCCCGACAGGGTCAAGCAATTTATCAGGAAGGCCATTTATCGCCGGTTTGGACTTAAACCCAATCCTGATTTTGTTGAAGTAAGCTCCGGGGGAGGAGCAAGCGGAATCAGGTTGAGCCGGTTTGACTTTTTATCCCAGCTGATGATGAAGCTGAACTCCCTTGTTCCGACCGGGGTCTGAGAGGATATTATATTGATATTCTGAACATCCGGTTTGTTTTTTTTGTTTAATTTAGGATTTGTGAAAAATATGAGATTAGCATGAAATCCTCAATTATTACATTCTTGTCTGCCGTTTTCCTTCTTTGTTCCGCATCCTGGCTGAACGGCCAGGAAAGATACCGGATCGACAACATTGTAAGGGCCTTAAAGGCCAAAGACTGTATGACCGCAGTTGAACTTCTCCCTGAAGTAAAAGATATTAACTTCAGGGATGCCTATGGGGGGACCCTTCTGATGCATGCTTCCCTGAACGGATGTAATGAGCTGGTGAAAGCTTTGCTTGAACGCGGAGCAAAAACAGATCTGAGATCCAATGACGGTTTTACTGCCTTGCATATGGCTTCGCGCAACGGCTATCCTGAAATTGTCAAAGTTCTGCTTGCAAAAGGCGCAGATGTTAATATCCTTACCAACAAGAAAGCTACCGCACTTTATCTGGCGGCTCAGAATGGACATACGGATATTATTAAGCTTCTGTATGAAAAAGGCAGTAATATTGATGCACTTGCTGAAGGAGAATTCTCTCCATTGTTTATCGCCTCACAAAACGGGCATTTTGATGCTGTCAGATTCCTGGCAGAAAACTCTGCTGATCTCGAATTTTCAACCTCCCGCGGCGCTACTGCACTTTTTATTGCTTCCACCAGCGGAAATCTTGAAATTGTCGAATATCTTCTGCAAAAGGGAGCCAATATCGAAGCAAAAACCAGGAGAGGAGCAACTCCCTTATTTACGGCATCACAGGAAGGGCAATCACGGATTGTAAAATTATTGCTGGAAAAAGGTGCAGACATAAATATGAAAACAAACGATGGAATGACTCCCCTGGCAGCAGCAACAAGAAGGGATCATCTTGAAACGGTTAAGGAATTGCTGGCTCGAGGAGCTGACCCGGATATAAGGTCGGAGCAGGGATTTGCGCCGATTCACATGGCAGCCGAACTGGGATATGCAGAAATTGTCAGGCTGCTGCTCAGAAAAGGCACAATTGATTTAAGGGCAAACAACGGAGCAACAGCCCTTATGTACGCTGCAAAAGAAGGGAAGGTGGAAACTGCAGGGCTGCTGCTTGACAATGGAGCGGATGCCAATATTCAGAGTTCCGACGGTTATTCGGCCTTGTATGTTGCTGTGCAGAACGGACATACGGAGATTGTGAACATGTTGCTGAAAAAAGTGAAAAACCCCGATATGATGACTTCTGATGGCTTTACTCCGTTAATGATTGCATCTCAAAAAGGATCGGCAGAAATAGCGGCAATGCTTGTGGATCGCGGAGCCAATATAAATCTTCAGAATAATGAAGGTGCAACTGCCTTGATGATTGCATCGGCATATGGTTTTTCACATATTGTAAAACTTCTGCTCGATAACGGTGCCGACATCTCCCGGAAAACAAACGACGGAAAGGCAGCAGTGGATCTTGCCCTTAATGACGATATAAAAAATATGATCCTGAATGCCAAAAAAGATTAAGATGACATATAAGGAGTTTTTCATTATAAAAAAAAGCAGCTATGAAATTCATTCATAACTGCTTTGCTATAATGTGATCCCGACAGGAGTCAAACCTGTAACCTTCTGATCCGTAGTCAGATGCTCTATTCAGTTAAGCTACGGGACCATACTTTCTTTTATAACGCAAATATAAGGAAATATTGTCTTGAGGAACAAATTATGTTAATTTGGTAAGAAAGCAAAATATTTCGTTTTCCGCCTCGTTGGCAATCAAATGAACAAATCGATCTTATGAAGAAAAGTACCCGCATTTTAATAAAAATCCTGGGCGGGCTTGCTATGGCAACCCTTTTAACGGCGATAATTGTTCCTGTTCTTTTCAAGGATAAAATAAGGACCAGCATAGAAAAAGCGATAAATGAATCAATAAATGCAAAAGTCAGATTTGGCAACTACAGGCTGGGAGTTTTCAGGAATTTCCCTAATATCACTTTTTCCCTTGATAATTTCAGCATTGCAGGCGTTGATAAATTTGAAAACGACACCCTGGTCGATATAAGGTCATTAAACCTGGTATTCAATCTTTCAAGTATTTTCAGCAAATCCGGCTATGAGATCAGGTCTGTTAAAATTAAAGATGCAGTGATAAAAACAATTGTTCTTGCTGACGGATCTGAAAACTGGGATATTATCAAGGAATCAGATGAAGCTGTTGCAGAAGATGAATCTGCTTCAGCATTGAAAATCCTTCTCAGAAAGGTTGAAATGATGAATGGCAGAATTATATACACCGATCGTGGTTATGATTTTGAAACATTGCTTGAGGATGTCAGATTTCTTTTAACCGGTGATATGACGGCCAGTGAAACCAATCTTAAAATGCTGGTTGATGCCGGAAGATTGACTTTCACAATGCAGGGAATGAAATATCTTAACAGAGTTGAAACAAGGGCGGAGATTGATCTTTTTGCTAATCTCGACAGCATGAAATTCTATCTGAAAGAGAACTATTTGCTTCTTAATGATCTCAGGCTCAATTTTGCCGGAGTGGTCAGCATGCCTTACGATGATATTGCAACTGACCTGACGTTTCGCTCCGAAAACTCATCCATAAAATCCCTCATGTCGCTGATACCGGCGGTTTACATGAATGATTTCAGCGGTCTTAGCACATCTGGCGATATCGGAATTTCAGGTTTTGCAAGGGGCGTATACAGTGATGCCGATAGCACCATGCCAGATATTGCCCTTGACATAAATGTGAGAAATGGTCAGATAAATTATACCTCTCTTCCGGAGAAAATAACAAACATTAATCTCAGGTCTTCATTATTTTATGATGGCCGGATACCTGACTTGAGCACACTTGATGTAAATGATTTTCATATGGAGCTGGCGGGAAACAAGCTTGATATGACTTTAATGCTTAAAACCCCGGTAAGCGATCCGGCTTTTTCAGGATCCATCAATGGAAAGATTGACCTGGCTGCACTGAAAAACGCAATCCCTATCGACAGTATGGATTTCTCCGGGCTGCTGGAATTATCAGTCAGGATGGCAGGAAGGATGTCGATGCTTGAAAAGAAGCAATACGATAAATTTGAGGCAGCCGGTAATCTGAAAGTCAGCAAAGTGCATGTGGCCACGACAGGATACCCGGAAATAAAGGTAAATGAAGCCGGAATTGAATTTTCACCCGGATTCGCCTCTCTTGATAATTCCGACATCAACATCGGGACCAGGAGTGATTTCTGCCTGACGGGGAAACTCGAAAACTATCTCTTGTACTTGCTGAAGAATGAGGTTTTAAAGGGCAGTCTGAATCTGCGGTCAAAAATGCTGGATCTCTCAGAGATTATGTCGGCTCTTGCTGATGAACAGGAGGACGGAACCGATACCACAAAACTGGCAATAATAAAAATTCCTGAAAATATTGATTTCGATTTCAGTGCACTTATCGATAAGTTTGTTTACAATAAAATAAAGGCAACGGCGCTTAATGGTCATCTGATCATCAGGGATGGCGTTTTGAGCGTCAGGGAGACAGGAATGGATATCCTGGGAGGCGGGATTCTGCTGAACGCTGATTATGACACACGCGATATCCGGAAGCCTGTTATGAAAGCGGATCTGGCAATCAGCAATCTGGGTATTAAAGACGCGTTTACTTCATTCAATACTGTTCAGAAGTTTGCTCCGGCAGCAAAAGGGATTGACGGCAGGTTTGGTGTTAAATTGTCATACAGCAGCTTACTTGGAAGAAATTTTTTACCGGTTATCCAGACAATCTCAGGCAGCGGAAAACTGCAGTCGGATGAGATAAAACTGATAGAATCGGCTTCCTACAACAAGATAAAAGAGGTACTGAAACTGGGCGAGAATTACAGCAACACCTTCAAGGACATCAATGTGAGCTTCAATGTCAGAGATGGAAGAATCCATGTCAGCCCGTTCAATACAAAAGCAGGTAGTTTAAAGCTTAATATAAGCGGCGATCAGGGACTGGACCAGACTTTGAACTATGTGGTTAAATCGGAAATTCCGAGATCGGAACTTGGAACACAGATCAACTCCCTTATCGACGGCCTGTCAGCGCAGGCTTCTGCATTTGGCATTTCGTTCAAGCCATCGGATGTGATAAAAGTGAACGTGAAGGTTACAGGGACATTTCTGAAACCCGTCATCACTCCATTTTTCGGAGATGAACCAGCAGGCACTGCAACGGAAACAACTCCGTCTGTCCGGGAAAGCATAATCCGGCTCGTTGATGAAAAAGCCGATGAGTTAAAACAGGAAGTGAAAAATGAGTTGTCGGACCAGGCTGACAGGCTCATTCAGGAAGCAGAGGAGAAGGCCCGCCTGATTCAGGCTGAAGCTGAAAACGCCGCGGAAGCAATCAGGAATGAGGCAGACCTTCAGGCGCAGAAACTAATTGAAGAAGCAGAAACAAAAGGTACGTTTGCTAAAATTGCTGCGCGGAAAAGTGCTGAATCCCTGAAAAAGGAAGCAGATCGTCGTGCAACCCAGCTCGTAAGGGAAGCCGGTGAAAAATCTGCCCGGATTATTAAAGAAGCAAAAACCAGGAAGGAACAGTTGCAAAATCCAACCAATCCATAAAAAAGCCTGAAAATAACATGAAAATCGTCTGGAAAACTTCTGGGGATGTTAAGTTGCAGCAATGACGCGTCCCGGGGGATCTGCAAAAAAAGACTGCAGGTTAGGGCAGTCCTGGAAATATTAACATGAAACCCACACGAATGGTCAAAACTGCAAACGGGAGTGTATAGAATCGCATTCAATCATGTGCAGTCATCTTCCACATGTGGGAGATGATGGGCATCCGGCCTACAATGAATAAATAAAATATGCAGGAAATAAATTCAGAATTTCCGTTCACGTATACGTGCTTTCTTGCCTGTCAGTTTACGTAAATAGAAGATCCTGGCCCGGCGGACTTTGCCATGCTTATTGACTTCTATTTTGTCGATAAACGGAGATGCAACCGGGAAAATCCTTTCAACTCCAATATTCCCGGACATTTTCCTTACGGTAAAAGTTTCTGTATGTGCACTGCCCCTCCTTTGAATAACAACCCCGCGAAACTGCTGGATTCTTTCCTTGTTTCCTTCCTTTATTTTGTAATGCACAGTTACCGTATCCCCGGCAATAAATTTTGGAATTTCATTTGTTATTGCCAGTTCCTTTTCTACAACGTCCATTAAATTCATTTCCCGAAAATATTACTTACTTTTTGCCGAGCTTAAAATCAGGTCGCAAATATACAAAAATAATCTGAACGCAAAAATATCAATATATACAATTTTAATGTCCGTTTTCTGACGGCACCAGGAGCTTATCGCCGGTAGCATTGATTACTGTTTTTTTCCATGAGTCGGGATATCCGGGTTGTTCTGGCATCATCGGATAACCTGTGGGAGTAGTCGAGAACTTTCCTCCCGACTCTAATTTAATGTTGCCGTCAATATACTTCACAAGAAGATATTCACTCAGTTTTTTCCATCGCTTAAAAGTTTTTCCGGCCGCATTAAGCGAGTAAGCGGTCAGATACTCCCTGGCCTCCTTTTCATTCTGTGAATAAAGTTTTTGAGCTGTTTCATCGACAAGGGTCATTCCGTCAATAAAACCAGTTTCGAGCTCCTTCTGCACCATGATTGCATCTTCGCTCATCAGATCATAACGTGAGTAACACATGTTTGCCACCAGGTTGAACAGCCAGAATGCAGATGTCGGGGAATATGTATTCAGATCACCGTTTCCTTCCCTGAAACATTCCGGCACCTCTGTTATACCGCAGTACATGGGATTAAAAACCGTTGTTGCCGCATCATCCACTCCAAACCACAATATGCCGCCAACAGGGTCAGGCAGCCAGTTCCTTGATTCTGCCACGAAAACAAATCCGGTTTGTTGTGTGGCAGTTGCCCGCTCATTACAATACAGGGGTGCATTCGGATCATCAGAGACTTTCCATTCCAGTGGTCTCCACCGGTAAGGAGAACCAAAGGGTCCGGCACCGGGATCCTTTCTCATGTCGAAAGGAGTACCCTCAAGATGGTCACGCATGAAATTCATGAGATCATAATTTGAAACCTTGCGATTTGGTTTGATCCACAAAGGCATTCGTTTACTGAGATCGTGACCTGCAACATAATCCAGAAACTGATCCATGTCATCGCTTAACGATCTGAAAAAAGCCCAGACTCTTATATCACAAAATCTGGCCCCTGAAAAAGTAACAGGATTGTATATGTCTGAAAAACTGAACTCGCTGTCTTTGCCCGAGAACAATCCGTTTGCCCGGGCAACATCTATTACATCATATGCATAAATGCACTCAACCATGGGGTCATGAAGCCTTTTAAATTCTTTTGACGTGATTGCAACACTGTTTTTTTTATGTGTGGCCAGCGGAAAAGTCTGGATCCTTGCCTGATTTGCATGTCCGCAGATATAGCCGTCGGGAATGCGTCGTGCAACCCATACCGCCCCCCTGTTGCCCGGGCCTTTGCCGATGATCTCGAGAATCCATGCTTCCTCAGGGTCAGCAATTGAAAAGGATTCTCCGGAACTTGCATAACCATACTCTGTGAGTAGATCGGAAATTGTTTTTATAGCCTCCCGGGCGTTCCTCGCCCGCTGAAGCGTAATGTACATCAAACTGCCATAGTCAATTATTCCCGTTGTATCAATAAGGTTTTCAATTCCTGTAAATGTAGTTTCACCAATGGATAACTGGTGCTCATTCATGTTTCCGACAACTGAATAGGTATGTGGAGCCTGTCGGATTTTCCCCAGATATCTGCGCGTATCCCATTCATATACATCAAGCATTGCGCCTTCAGGATAAGTCTTTGCAGGCCAGTAGTATAATTCTCCATAAAGCACGTGCGAATCTGCTGAATATGTTATCATGGTAGAGCCCTTCGCAGATGCTCCCCTTGTTACTATGAAATTCGTACAAGCATTTGCGGTATGCTTATGCAGACCCGACAGAGCTAAAAAGATCAAAATAAACATTACTGATTTTTTCATATCAAATAGTTTTTGTAAAAATCACATTCCTGTTATAGGCAGCGAACTGACAGGTAAGCATTTCCATATCCATGCCGATTCTGCCGGAGCCGAAGGAAAGGTTGAACAGGGAGATGTTCTGGAGATTCATGTCAGGATGTTTTTAATTCAAATTATGCATCAAACAGGAAATGCAAAGGTAAGCGGCAGGACAAAATTTCAAAATAGAATCAGATTTTCCTGTTGAGAATATTTAGAATTCCCCTGATTTTCTCATAATCAGCAATCTTCCTGGTGAATTCCGTCAGCTCGGGGGAATTACCCATTCGTATTCCGTCTCTCCTGAATTTCATTTCACTGTTGATGGATTTCCTTCCTGTCATGTGTACTTCTTTTGCACTGGTTTCAGTTATGATCGACAGTATGTTTGTGTCATCGATCCCTCCCCCGGGCATTACAATGATCCTGTCACCGGCCTCGGCAACCAATTGCCTTATCAGCTTAATACCGTCTTTCGCCCTGTTTGATTGTCCGGAAGTGAGAAGCCTTTTTGCCCCGGTTGAAATAACATCCTCCAGTGACTGTAACGGATCCGCGCACATGTCGAATGCGCGGTGAAAGGTAACGGTCATGGGATAGGCAAGTTCAATCAAACGGGAGGTCCTGTCAATATCCACCGTACCTTCGGCTCTCAGAATCCCGGCAACAATTCCATTAACCCCGAGTTCTCCGCAAATATCTATATCGCGGCGCATTATGTCCAATTCGAGGTCAGAATAAATAAAATCACCTCCCCTCGGTCGAATGAGAACATGCAAATCAATGTCAAGATTACGCCGGGCTGATGAGATCGAGCCGTATCCAGGTGTTGTGCCCCCTTCGATTAGGTTGTCACAAAGCTCCACCCTGTCGGCTCCGGCACTTTGGGCTATTAATGCCGATTCGACACTGTCGACACATATTTCAAGCCTGCAGTACATCTTTAATTTTAAATGCAATCACTAAAAATATAAATATTTTCCTTATAATTGTTGGAAATAAAATCTCTGACTTATGAAACCTACATTACTGGTTCTGGCTGCCGGTATGGGAAGCCGTTATGGTGGGAATAAACAGCTTGATGAAGTTGGTCCCTCGGGTGAAACTATTATTGATTATTCGATATTTGATGCTATTCGCGCAGGTTTTGGAAAGATCCTGTTTGTCATCAGAAAAGATATCGAAGATCAGGTTAAGGAAAGGTTTGTTGAAAAACTAAGCGGAAAAATCGAGGTGGATTATGTGTTTCAGGAAATAACAAATCTTCCGGAAGGGGTAAAAGTCTCTCCTGATCGTGCTAAGCCATGGGGAACAAGCCATGCAATTCTGGTTGCTGAATCGAAAATTAAGGAACCATTCGGAGTTATTAATGCTGATGATTTTTATGGAGCTGAATCATTCAGGATCCTCAGAGACTTCCTTGTGAATGACACCAAGCCCAATAACTACTGTATCGTGGGCTACAAGCTCGGGAATACACTTTCAGACCACGGACATGTAAACAGAGGTGTTTGCAAAGTGGGGGAGGATGGGTTGCTGCTTAATATTGTGGAAACACGTCAGATTGAGAAGACCAAAAGCGGAGCAGTTGCGCCGGGGCCTGATGGAAATCCCGTATATTTTACTGGAAACGAAGTTGCTTCAATGAATCTTTGGGGATTCAAGCCTTCATGTTTTGATTTTCTCGGAAAGGAATTCAGGAGCTTTATTAATAAAAGTGGTATGGACCTGAAATCAGAACTTGACATACCTACTTCTGTCGACAGGTTTGTAAAGAACGGTGAAATAACTATCCAGATTCTGATGAGCAATGAAAGATGGTTCGGTGTTACCTACCGCGAAGACAAGCCCTTTGTTGTTGACAGCATACGGAGAATGGTCAGGGAAGGGGTTTATCCTGCACGGATCTATCAGTAATCATGCACTAATGGCATCTGCCATATACGGTCGTCCCGGTGGTTCTCTTTATTGACCCCCTACCAGTAAAAATCACAACTGAATAAAGTAACATTGTCTTTATTGTCAGTCACCTTGAGGGTGAAATAGTGTTTGGTGTTCCTGGTTATCCGGCTGGGATCAATAGTGTAGGTCAGCAAACTGTTTTTCTGGTCGTATTCAAACAATGCCCATTTACCGTCGATGATCGGTTCATATGACTTGATGCCTGAAAAATCATCTCTGATCCTGAGCCTTATTTCCCTCTTGCCTTCAAGGTTAACTCCCGGGACCAGCCCAATTGGCAACACAGAAGGGGGTATTGTGTCAATATCTACATAAAATGACCCAAAAGCAGAAGGCTTTGCAACAAGATACCCATTCTCCCATTTGGTCTGAACCGGGATCCGTTGAGAACCATTGATCGACTGAGCAATGAGAAGTTTTGAACTTTTCCCTTCCGGCACTTCCTTTGGCCTGATCGTCAGGATATATGGCTTATGCAATGGTGTATACCTGTTGTGAACGTGATAAATATCTGAATACATTCCCGGCCTGCCTTCGGTTTTCATAAATTCAAAAAAGAGAGTATCGTATAATGCACCGGAAGGAATGTTTACACTCATGTCTCCCGACACAAACTTGTTGTTCCTGCTGTAAGGCATCATTATTCTATTATCATCCTTTTCTGACACATCAACCCGGGGAATAGCAGACCGAACGTGAAAGACCAGTGAGGCTCTGTTGTTGTTAATGTCTCCAACAATTATTTCCACGCGATGTCTCCTTTCATCCGTAAAATTACAGATACCCCTGTTAACCAGATTACTGTACAGGCTGAGTCTGTTATTCGGCAGAACAAATGCCCGTTCAAAGAAATTCTTTTCTTTCACATAGGTTTCATAATCGATATGACTGTTAATATACCTCGATTCACTGAACGAAAAGCTATCCATCCTGTAACTGTAGACCAGAATTGAATCAAGGAAAAGATCGATCGAATAGACCGAACTCTTGTTGTTGCTGGTTGACGACAAATCATATGATTTGAATCCGAATCCTACTGGTCCGCTGATAGTTATTTCTCTATCGCCTGCCAGATGATATCTGCCGTCATTTCCCGATACCTTTAGCCGAAGATTTTTGGTCTGGTCATTAATAATTGTATTTTTTCCGACTCTGAAAATCATCAGTTCTTCTATGACAGGAGCGACTTTATCTTCTATTCCGAAATCAAACAATAGCGGGTTGACAGGATGCTCCTCATCCGCTTTCCGGATCTCATAATGAAGATGCGGCCCTGATGAACTGCCGGTATTGCCTGAAAAGGCAATGAGATCTCCCTGGTTGAACCTGAATTTATCTTTTGGAGGCCACAGAGTGACCATGTAACTTTTTTCTGCGTACTGTCTGTTTATTACATATTCCTCAATTTCCGGTATGAATCTGCTCAGATGTGCATACACAGTTGAATATCCGGAGGGATGCATAAGGTAAAGGGCTTTCCCGAACCCCCCGGGAGATATGCTTATCCTGTAAACATAACCCGCGGCGGTGGCCAACACTTCTTTGCCGGTTGTCCCCTGTGTTTTTATGTCGATCCCCGAATGAAAGTGATCATTTCTTAGCTCTCCGAAATGTGCAGAAAGTGCCAGGGGTATCCTGAGAGGCGAAATAAAGCTTTCCCGGTTCTTGGGTTCCTCTCCGGGAAATTTCATGAACAAGAAAAAAAGTAACACTATTCTTGAAAGAACCATGAGATTTTAGTAATCAACAGTTATTCGTTTGCAAAGCTATCAGTTGAGGTAAGTCTGCCAAACTATTTAAGTTAAATTTTTGAAATTACGTTTACTTTGCTACCTTTGTAATAAATATTTTAATATGTCTGAGCTTGGCTTTGAAGAGCTTAATGCACTGAACAAAAAGCTTGATGGGTTGTTGGAAAGATATATCGCGCTCAGGACAGAAAACAGTGAATTAAAAACTGAGAATGGAAAATTGAAGCAAGTGCTTCAGGAAAAGGAAGAGGAGATTAAAAATCTCAAAACCAGGTACGAAAGAGTTAAATTATTAGGAGCATTGAAGGGTGGGGGAGAAAATGCAGCGGAAGCAAAAAGGAAGATAAATGAATTGGTGCGGGAAATTGACAGATGTGTTGCTCTTTTAAACAGATAAGATATAAATAATGGATGATAAGCTATCTATCAGAGTTAACGTGGCAGACAGATATTATCCATTAAAGGTGGAAAGGGAAAATGAGGAAAAGATCAGAAAAGCTGCCAGGATGATCAATGAAAAGGTGCTGCAATACAGACAGCGCTATTCAGACAAGGATATACAGGATTTTCTGGCAATGGCTGCTCTGCAATATGTTATAAAACTTACTGAAAATGAGGATAAGTTGAATAATGATCATATTCCTGATGCCATCAGAGGGCTGATAAGGAAAATAGACTCAGCCCTTGAAGGTGAGAGTGACAGCGTTCTTTAAAATATTATATACTTTTTGCCCGCATTGTTTCTTTATTCATTTTTGAAACTCAACACTTAAAACTTTGGGGTTCTCCTTAGCTCAGCAAGAACAGGCCTCATCCTGATTCGTCAGGATTCCGGTAATCCGGGACAGTGGACGTTCGAATTGAGTTAGAGGCCCCAGCCATAAAGATATGGGGTTTTAGAAAAGTTGAAGAGACTTTGCGGGTTTTTATTTTAAATAAATCTAAATATGATGTTGATAATTAGTGTAATAAATGGTGGATTGACTTTAATTCTATGCTTGTCATCACTGATACTTGGCTTTGGCGCCGCATATCTCGTATGGCAGAAAGCATTGAAAAACAAGAGCCAGAAAGTAATTTCCGAGGCTGAAACTGAAGCTGAAGTAATAAAAAAAGAAAAAATCCTCCAGGCAAAGGAAAGATTCCTTCAGCTGAAAGCTGAGCATGAGAAGGTTATCAATGAGAAAAACAACAAGATTGCAGTAGCCGAAAATCGAATCAAACAAAAAGAGCTTACACTTTCCCAGAAGCTTGAGGAAGTTCAACGCAAAAAAAATGAGACTGATGCTGTACGGGAAAACCTGCTGACTCAGATTGACCTGATGGAAAAGAAAAGCGAGGAGCTGTCCAAACTTCACCGTCAACAGGTTGAACAGCTTGAGGCAATTTCCGGATTATCTGCCGAAGAGGCTAAGAATCATCTGATTGAGTCTCTCAGGGAAGAGGCAAAAACAGGAGCCATGTCCTATATCAATGAGATACTTGATGAGGCCAAAATGACTGCAAACAAGGAAGCAAAGAGAATAGTCCTGCAGACAATACAGAGAGTGGCAGCAGAGAATGCCATCGAGAATGCGGTAACCGTATTCCACATCGAGTCGGATGAAATTAAAGGCCGGATCATCGGCCGCGAAGGCCGTAACATAAGAGCTCTTGAGGCCGCAACAGGCGTGGAGATCATTGTTGACGATACCCCTGAAGCCATTGTTCTGTCAGCATTTGATCCCATTCGGAGGGAAGTGGCCAGGCTTGCTCTTCACCAGCTGGTGACCGATGGCAGGATTCATCCCGCCAGGATCGAGGAAATTGTTGAAAAAACAAGGAAACAGGTTGAGGATGAAATACTGGAAGTGGGTAAACGAACCGCAATAGACCTCGGTATCCACGGGCTTCATCCGGAGCTGATAAGACTCGTCGGAAAAATGAAATACAGGTCATCATATGGGCAGAACCTTCTCATGCATTCACGTGAAGTGGCAAACCTTTGTGCCATTATGGCCGCTGAACTCGGACTGAATGCAAAACTTGCAAAAAGAGCAGGCCTTCTCCATGATATTGGAAAGGTTCCTGACGATGAGCCGGAACTGCCACATGCAATACTGGGAATGAAAGTTGCAGAAAAATACAAGGAAAAACCAGAAATTTGCAATGCCATCGGTGCACACCATGATGAAACCGAAATGACGACCCTGATTGCTCCGATCGTTCAGGTTTGCGATGCAATTTCCGGAGCAAGACCCGGCGCCAGGCGGGAAGTGGTCGAATCATATATCAAACGTCTGAAAGAGCTTGAATCACTTGCTCTTCAGTATCCGGGAGTGATGAAAACCTATGCCATACAGGCAGGAAGGGAACTCCGTGTAATAGTCGGCGCCGAGAAGGTGAATGACAAGGAAGCAGAAAACCTTTCCTTTGAAATTGCCAGGAAAATTCAAAATGAAATGACATACCCGGGACAAATAAAAATAACCGTGATTAGAGAAACAAGGGCAGTTAACTACGCCAGATAGTTTCTTTGGAATCGCGGAACCCTATTTGTTCTTTTACCGTTAACAGACAAGGTAAAATCGGACTATGCCTAAGATAAAAATAATGAATGTCGTTGGGGCAAGACCCCAGATAATTAAATCATCCGCTATCAGCAGGGCAATACGGATGAGTTTCAGCTCAAAGCTTGAGGAACGGACTGTTCATACCGGTCAGCATTACGACAAGGAGCTTTCCGAAGTCTTTTTTGATGAACTTGAAATACCTCCTCCACATTACAACCTTGGAGTCGGATCCGCCCGGCATGGCAGGCAAACCGCAATGATGATAATGGGCATTGAAGAAGTGCTGTATAATGAAAAACCTGATTGTATTTTGCTTTACGGTGACACTAATTCAACCCTTGCAGGGGCAATTGCCGCAGCCAAGCTCCATTTTCCGGTGATTCATATTGAGGCGGGGCTGAGAGCATTCAACAAAAGTATGCCTGAAGAACTCAACAGGATCATTAGCGATCATTCATCCACGCTTCTTTTTGCACCCACCAATGCTGCTTTCAAAAACCTGATAAATGAGGGATTCAGACCGGAAAACCAGCCTCCGTATACAATTGATAACCCTAAGATTTATCTTACCGGCGATATAATGTACGACAATTCGCTCTTTTTTGCCGAACTGGCAGAAAAGAAGAAATCATATCTTCTGGACGAATTAAAGCTTGAACACGAAAATTTTATCCTGGTGACAATACACAGGGATATTAATACTGATGATCCGACAAGGCTTCAAAATATATTGTCGACACTGAATGAAATGGCAGAAGATTATAAAATACCCTTTGTTATGCCGTTTCATCCGCGCACAATGAACTCTCTGAAAAAAAGTCTTGTGCCCCTGTATAATATATTAAGGAACAGCAAGTTTATCAAAATTATACCCCCCGTTTCTTATCTTGAGATGACTCTTCTGGAAAAAACATGCAGGATGATCATTACTGATTCAGGCGGAGTGCAGAAAGAATCCCATTTTTTCAGAAAACCCTGTATTGTCCTTCGGAGAGAAACAGAATGGATCGAACTGGTTGCCAACGGCACAGTAAAACTGGTGGACGCAACTCCGGAAAAAATAAAGACTGAATTCAGATCATTTATGACAATTAATTATGAGCTTGCATATCCCGGATTCTATGGTGACGGCAAAACATCGGAATTTATTCTGAATGAAATTTTACTGTTCCTCGAAAAATAAAATCCTGTTTAGTCAGTTTATTTTAATCTGGAACATGTTATTTAACTGAACATTCTGAAACCCGCGTGCCAGGGATAAATCTGATTGAAACGCTGATTTGATGACAAACGGGTCCCAGATATGTTATAATATCCGAATTAATAGTCATATGCCCATGGAACGCCTTGTCAGCAACAAAAAAGTCCTTGTGACCGGAGGTGCAGGTTTTATAGGATCCAACCTTGTCGAGTCCCTGTTAAACGAAGGCAATTATGTGGTTTGCCTTGATAATTTTTCAAACGGAAAAAGAGAAAACCTGGTTTCATTTCAAAACAATCCCCGTTTCCGGTTAATTGAAGGTGATATACGAAATTATTCTGATTGCGAGAAGGCCGTGAACGGGGCCGAATATGTATTTCATCAGGCCGCTCTGGGATCCGTTCCCCGTTCCATAAAAGATCCTGTTTCTTCAACCGACGTTAACATCGGAGGTTTTGTAAAGATCCTGTTTGCCTCAAAGGAAGCCAAAGTACAAAGGTTTATTTATGCAGCAAGCTCCTCAACATACGGAGATCATCCGGATCTGCCCAAAGTTGAGGATAAGATCGGAAAACCTCTGTCGCCTTATGGAATCACAAAATATGTTGATGAATTATTTGCCGCAAATTTTGCCTCAACCTACAACATTGAAGTAATTGGCCTTAGATATTTTAATGTTTTTGGCAGAAGGCAGGATCCGCTTGGAGCCTATGCCGCCGTGATACCATTGTTCGTTAAAAAGCTTCTTCAGCATGAGGCGCCTGTCATAAATGGTAATGGCGAGTATTCAAGGGATTTCACATATATCGATAATGTTATTCAGGCAAATCATCTGGCTGCATTGGTCAGGGATCCATCTGCCATTAATCAGGTATACAATGTAGCTTATGGAGGCCGTACAAGCCTTAATGAATTATTTGAAATGATAAGAACAATCATAGGCAGGTATGACGAACATGTACTCGGGATTGATCCCGTACACGGACCAGAGAGGGCAGGGGACATACCTCATTCCCATGCGTCAATAGAAAAGGCAGCCAGGCTGCTTGGGTATAAACCAACACATTCAGTCAGGGAAGGTATGGAAGAGGCTGTAAAATGGTATCGTGAATACTTGTGATACCAGCAGGGAAGCTTATAGCTTTCTCATTACCTGGAGGGCCAGCTCCGTAATCAGCGGCTTGTAGTCATTCAAAAATTCACCCGTCATCCGATTGCCAATAACTGCACATATTGTCAGGGCCTTATGGCCCAATAATCCCGACAACCCGTAAATGGCTGAGCTTTCCATTTCATAATTGCAAATGGTCCTTCCAAAGAAGGAGAAACCTGCAAGTTTCTCATTGATTTCATTGTCAAATGTCTTAAGCCTGAGCCGCCTGCCTTGTGGTGCATAAAATCCCGGGGCAGATATGGTTATCCCTTTAATGAAGTTATCCCCGGCAAACACTGCAGCCAGGGTTCTGTCAGAATTAACGGCATAGGGAAATGAAAGTGTATCAGGCCATTCAAGATATTCGGCAAGGACTGACGCAAGGGCATTGTCAAGAAGCCAGTCGTAGCCTTCATAAAAATGCAAAAGACCGTCAAACCCGACAGCAGTTTCTGTAAGCACGCATGAGCCAACTGGTACATCAGCCCGTATTCCTCCCGAAGTGCCGAGCCTTATGAATGTAAGCGACACGGGCTCATCTTTTGGTATACCTGTTTCAAGGTTGATATTTGCCAGTGCGTCAATCTCATTGATCAGTATATCAATATTGTCAGTCCCAATTCCAGAGGATATCACAGTGATTTCACTACCTTCGAAACTGCCGGTTATTGTTCTGAACTCCCTGTTCTCCTTTCTTAATCTGATATTGTCAAAAAGGTCCCCGATCAAATCAACCCGCCCGGGATCTCCAACAATTATAATTTTCTCTGCAATGTCATCAGGAAAAAGGTTCAAATGGAAAATACTTCCATCATTATTGGTAATAAGCTCGGTTTTCTTCTGCATAGAAAAAATGAAATCCAAATATAGATAATTACATTAAGCCTCGCTAGTAATAATCAGTGATATTGCCGGAAATAAGCATCAGTGAAACTTCAGCAAGCTTTGCCTGATATTCGACTGAAATAAGACTGTCCTTGGCATCGAGCAGGCTTTTCTGGACTTCCCTCAGCTCAATACCTGAGAGGCTCCCAAGCTTGTATCTTTCCATCGCAATTTCAAGGTTTTCCGCTGCTGTCTGAAGATTTTGCTGTTCGAGGCTGACAAGCCGAAGATAATTGCTGTAGGCATTGTAGATTGTAATAAGGTCAGCACGTACACCCTGTTCAATTTCCCTGTATCTTAACTCCTTATTATTCATCTCAATAGATGAGTTCTTAATATTCCGCCTCTGGTTAAGTCCGTCAAAAATATTGATGCCAAGCGTCAGTCCGTAGTTCATTCCACGGCTGCCCTGATTTTGCATGTTTCCGGTAGAATAATCATTAAAGCTGTAATTGTAACCTGAAGAAGCATTCAGATAAGGATATGCACGCGATTTTATGAGTTTATAGTCATATTCAGAAATGGTTTTGTTCCTGGCAGCAATCAGAAGGCCGGTATTTTGATTAAGAGCGTCATTGAGTAATTTCTCGAATATCAGATCGGGATTTATTTTTATGACAGTATCGCTGGTTACAAAATGCCTTGTAAGATCTTCAACAGCCATCAGTTCATTAAGCCTTATACATGAGCTCCTGACAATCTCATACTGTCTTGAAAGCCTTGAGCTGTCAGCATTAACATAAACCCTTGACTGCAGAACCTGAAGCTTGGAACTTGAACCCAGAACATAACGGTCTTCATCAATCCTGAGTCGTTCTTTGGACAAGGATAGCGCGTATTTGATATTGTTGAGAATTTCAACCTGCTGCACATAATTATAATAACCTGATACAATGTCGGCAATAAGGTTTTCCACCGACATCCTCGTATTCAGTTCACCGATCTGTTTCAGCTCATTCAGCTTTTTGTAACTGGTTTGGACGCTGAATCCCCTGAAAATTGTCAGATCGGCATTTACAAGAGCCGAGGTTGAAGTATTATGAACGCCGTTGGTTTCATTACTGCTTCCATCCCTGAAATTCTGGCTGATATTTGATACACTTCCGTTGTGTCTGCCTGAAAGGTCAATGCTGGGCAGAAAACCGGCATTTCCAAGAGTATAGTTGTTTGCGGCAATATTTTCGGCGTTCCTTGAAATAAGAATTGAGAAATTTGCGTCCAATGCAATCCGGATACAATCGTTCAGATTGTATACCGTCTGTGAAAATGAAGTAATACAGAGACCTGAGATCAGAAAACTAAGCGGCAGTAACTTGAATTTCATCGGCATTCTTTTTTGATTCACTTGAGATGAAAGTGTAAATGGCCGGAACCACAAACAGGGTCAGAAAAGTTGAAAAGACCATACCTCCAATAACAGAGATACCCATTGCGACACGGCTTTGCGCACCCTCACCCAGTCCGAGAGCCAGGGGTAATATGCCTAATATCGTTGCCATACTGGTCATAAGGATGGGGCGGAAACGGGAAGCAGCTGCGTCCCTTATTGCTTCAAATTTTGACAAACCCGCTTTTTTTCTCTGGTTCGCAAATTCAACAAGGAGAATACCATTCTTTGATACCAGTCCGATAAGCATAATGATTCCGATCTGACTGAAAATATTCATTGTGACGTTAAAATACCACATGAATAATAGTGCACCTGTAAGTGCAAGCGGTACAGTCATCATGACAATGAGCGGATCCTTGAAACTTTCAAACTGTGCCGAAAGGACCAGGAATATAAGGATCAGGGCAAGAATAAAAGCGAACATCAGGCTTGATGAACTTTCGCGGAAATCCTTGGAATCGCCGGCCAGTGCAGTTCTGAAAGAATCGTCGAGTACATCTGCGGCAATGCGGTCCATTTCGGCAAGGCCCTCGCTGATCGTCTTGCCTTTTGCAAGCCCTGCCGAGACAGTGGCTGCGACAAACCTGTTATAACGATACAATTGGGGCGGAGCTGTTTCCTCCGAGAGGTTTACAAGGTTGTCAAACTGAATCATGTCACCCTTGTCATTTCTAACGTAAAGAGATTTAAGATCCAGCGGTTTGTTCCGGTTTTCCCTCGCCAGTTCACCGAGTATCTGGTATTGTTTTCCGTTCATGAAAAAATAGCCGAATCTTTGTCCGCTCAATGCCAGCTGAAGTGTCTGTCCGATATTTTGTGTTGAAACCCCCAGGGTGATGGCTTTTTCACGATTAATATGTATCTGGAGCTCCGGTTTGGTAAATTTGAGATTAACATCAGCCATCTGAAGAACCTCGCTGTCCATAACCCTGCTCATAAATTCCGGAAGCACTTCCCTTAATTTATTTATTGAAGTGGCCTGCAATACATACTGAACCGGCATGCCTGAACGCCTGCTTCCGAAAGTTGACTGTTGTATGACGAATGATCTGGCCTTGGTCTTTTTGCGAAGATCGCTGGTAAGCTGATCGGCGATTTCCTGCTGGGTTCTGTGCCTTTCGCCGGGGTCCTTAAGGGTAACCCTGATATTGCCAAAGCTTCCTCCTCTTACCATTACAGTATAGCTGATCCTCTCGGGAACTTTTTCTTCAACAAGTTTTGCTATATCATCAGCATATGCCAGCATGTATTCATATGTGGAGCCTTCGGTGGCCGAAGTGTTGATCGTTATCTGGGAACGATCCTCAAGAGGCGCCATCTCCGAGGGTATTGTGTTCCACAATAAAACAACCAGCCCCAGCGAAATAGCCAGAATCAAAATTGCAGATTTCCTGTGATCAAGAAATGAAGTCAGTCCGTTTCTGTAAGCATGGTTCATACTGTCAAAAAAACGTTCCGTTTTTCTGAAAAACCAGCTGTGATGTTTTTCCTTGCGTAACAGCTTTGTTGAGACCATGGGTGTGAGCGACAGTGCAAGAAAAGCTGAGATCGCCACTGCGCCTGCCATCACAATACTGAATTCCCTGAAAAGCCGCCCTGTTATGCCCTGGAGAAATACAATGGGGAAAAAGACGGAAATTAGTGTTATAGTTGTTGAAATGATGGCAAAATAAATCTCCTTCGATCCTTTTATTCCTGCTTCCATTGGGCTTATACCCGATTCGACCTTGACATAAATATTCTCCATGACCACAATAGCATCGTCAACAACAATACCTATTGCCAGTACAAGGGCCAGTAGGGTAAGCACGTTAATGGTGAACCCGGCCAGGTACATAATAAAAAATGATCCTATCAGTGAAACCGGAATAACCAGGATCGGGATAAGCGTTGCCCTCCAGCTGCGAAGGAAAAAATATATAATGATTACAACCAGTATGAAGGCAATGAAAATAGTGTCCTTGACTTCCTTTATCGAGGAGCGGATATATTTGGTATTGTCATAATTGACATTGACCCTGACATCTTCCGGAAGGTCTTTTGAAATATAATCAAGCCGGCGATATACCTCATCTACAATGTCGATATGATTTGAACCGGGCTGGGGAATTATTACCACCATAACCATGGGCACCCCGTCGCGTTTTAGAATACCTCTTATATCTTCAGGCCCAAGTTCAGCCCGTCCGATATCTTTGAACCTGACAATCTGATCACCCGATTGCTTTATTATAAGCTCATTGAATTCCTTGGGTGTGGTCATTAGTCCAAGTGTTCTTATGGTTAGTTCTGTATTGGTTCCTTCAATCGAACCTGACGGCAGTTCAACGTTTTCCCTGTTTATGGCATTCCTTACATCCATGGGCGTCAGTCCGTATCCGGCAAGTTTCACCGGATCAATCCATAATCGCATGGAATATCTTTTCTGACCAAATATTCCAACTGCGCTCACCCCGGAGATTGTCTGAAGCTGCTCCTTCAGGGTAAGCTCTGCGATCTCTGAAAGCTGCAGCAGGGATCTTTTTCCGCTTTCAACTGTCAGGAAAAGAATGGGATTGGCATCAGCATCTGCTTTTGCCACTGTCGGAGGGTCACAGTCACGGGGCAGGAATCTCATCGCCTGCGAGACTTTGTCCCTGACATCATTTGCAGCTGTTTCAAGATCAACCGAAAGTTCGAACTCAACAGTGATATTACTGAATCCCTGGCGACTGACGCTGGTAAGTGAACGAACACCCGGGATACCGTTTATATTTTGTTCAAGAGGCTCGGTTATCTGAGTCTCAATTACATCTGAATTGGCTCCCGGGTAGGATGTACTGACTGTTATTATTGCCGGGTCAACGCTTGGAAACTCCCTGACACCCAAATAAGTAAGCCCGACAAATCCGAACAACAGTATTACGATGGCAAATACTGTTGCCAAAACCGGTCTGTTGATACTGACTGACGATAAACTCATTTGTTTCCTTTCATTTTTATCTTTTCACCACAAGTGTATCAAGTACTACTGGCAGATTATGTCTCAGCTGAAGAATACCTGAAGTAAGAAGTGTATCACCGAAATTGAGGCCACTTGTGATCTGGACTAGTGATTCTGTTCTCAGACCCGTGGTTACCCTTACAGATTCAGCCTTTCCTTTTTTATAGACATAAACCATTTCTCCGTCCATTTCCGGGATCAGCGCCTCGGAAGGAATTGCAATGGCATTTTCTATCTGTGACAGCAGGAGAGTAACAGCTGCATAGCGCCCAGACTTGAGTTCTTCATTCACATTACGGTAATAGGCCCTTATCACGATTGTACGGGTTTTCTCTTCCACTTGGGGATCAACTGCATAGACCCTGGCGTCAAAGACCTTATTGCTACCGTCAACAACAAAAGTGACAGGAAAGCCAATGGTAACCTGATCAGCATATCTTTCAGGAATTGCGAATTCAACCTTGAGCGGACTAATCTTAACAAGTCGGGCTATCTTCGACGAAGGAGTGGCATATCCTCCTTCACTCATGTACCTTAATCCGATTATTCCGTCAAAAGGCGCCCTGAGTTCTGTTTCAGAGATGCGTGCCTTCACGAGATTTATATCTGCCTGAATAGTTTGGAGTTCCGTTACTATCTGATCATAACTTTCCTGGCTGATGGCATCCTTGTTGAGAAGGCTGCGCTGGCGAAATTCCTTCTCTTCCGCCAGCTTGTATTGTGCCTCAAGTTTCTGGAGCTGCGCCTGCAATGGTTTATCATTGATTTTTGCAAGAAGATCTCCCTTTTTTACCCGGGTTCCTTCAGTGAACCCTATTTCAACAATCTTCCCCGATGTTTCAAACGATAAATCAACCTCCTCATCAGGGCGAAGGGTGCCGGTACTGTTATAAAGGTCGCTCATCTCCGACGGCTGAATAAGATATCCAATAACATTCAACCTTTGCATTCCAGGCATTCCGCCCGCACCGGTTCTGGCTCCTCCGGAGGCCATTTTTTTCGAGTCATTTGAAAAATGCGGTTTGATTTTTGGATAAAAAATGATTGCTGCAGACACTACAATCAATGCTATCGTAATTATCAACCTTTTCTTTTTTTTCATTTCCAAATGATATTATTTCTGCCGGTTATTGTGTAAGGGCACATCGTTTTTGAAAACCTTCAGCCTCCGGTATCTAATACAGCGGTGGCAAAGGTATGTAATTTGCACTTTATTAAATGCTTCATGCTCTGAAAACTATGTTAAATTTTCATAAAAGAAACAGCTTTTAAGACAACCCGGTAAATTCAAGTTTTATGCTTTTTAAAAGCTTTTTACCATTATTTTTGTTCAACATTTAAAACACATTGCCATGTTGCAAAGGATGCAGTCGCTTTATCTCAGTCTGACAACAATATTTGCCATGTTATTGTTTAAAGGAGATTTTGTAAAAATTATTGACAAAACCGGTATCGGTTTTGTTATAAGGTTCAACGGTATCTATCAGTTTGACGGGGTTTCAGATCCAATCCTCATGCATCGGTTATTGCCATTATCAGCACTGACCATCATTATTCCCGTCATGTCGGTTGCAGCAATCTTCATGTATAAAAAAAGAAAGCTGCAAATGACTGTTGTAATGATTATTATGATCCTGGCTGCAGCAATGGCGGGATTGATCATTTATTATTCCGCGACAACAGCAGTTCGTACTGATGCTGCTTTTATACCTTTGGCAAAATTTTACCTGATTCCTCCTATTGTCATATTTGCGTTACTTGCATACAGGGGAATCCGCAGGGATGAGAATCTGGTCAGTTCATACCACAGATTGCGCTAAATTATCTGAAGATTTTCCTGACTGGTGATTTTTTCACAATAGTGACAACGAAGTGAGACTAATTTCTTTGATACTACCCTGAATCTTGTTACTACTGACTCGAAGTTTGTGATGCATTTGGGATTCATGCACCGTGCAATGCCGATAATTGTATCAGGAACCTCAACCACTTTTTTTTCAATTACCTCATAATCCCTGATTATATTAAGTTTTGCCTCAGGTGCTACAAGCGCGATCCTGTTGATGTCGGCATCTTCAAAAAATTTGTCTGAGATTTTTATGATTGCTTTTCTGCCCAGCTTCTTGCTTTCAAGATTCGTTCCGAATGTAATCTGGGAATCAATGTGATCCAGCCCAAGAATTTGAATGACCTTAAAAAGATTTTTGGCAGGAATGTGGTCAATTACTGTTCCGTTCTGGATAGCACTTACACTTAGTTTAGGTTCTTTCATGTGATTCTGTTCAATTTATTTTATTCCTAAAAGGGTGCATAATATAGCCTGGCGTGTGAAAACGCCATTAAGCGCCTGCTCAAAATAATATGCCTTGGGATTGTTATCAACGTCAGTATGAATTTCATTTACCCGCGGCAGGGGATGCAATATCCGCATATTGGGCTTGGTATTGGCAAGAATGGAATTCCTCAATACATATACATTCTTGACTTTTTCATATTCAATCGGATCTGAGAATCGTTCTTTCTGAACCCTTGTCATATAAATAATATCTGCCCTGGATATGATTTCGGTGAAATCCGAATGTTCATAATACTTCAGTCCAAGGTTCTCGAGATACAACTTGAACTCATCCGGCATTTTAAGTTCTTCGGGCGAGATGAAGTTAAAGGTTGTGTTCCAGCGGGACATTGCCATCATCAGTGAATGAACCGTCCTGCCATATTTCAGGTCACCGACCAGGAATATGTTGAGGTTGTCGAGGGTTCCCTGGGTTTTGCGGATTGAATACAGATCCAGCAATGTTTGTGTGGGATGCTGATTTGCACCGTCACCTGCATTTATTACAGGGACCGATGAAATTTCACTTGCAAATCTGGCACTGCCTTCAACCGGATGACGCATTACAATAAGATCACTGTAATTGCTTACCATTCTGATGGTATCGTGAAGTGTTTCGCCTTTCGAAACACTTGAACTGCCTGATTCGGAAAAACCAACTATTTTACCGCCAAGTCTGTTTATGGCGCTTTCGAAACTCAGACGCGTCCGCGTGGAGGGTTCGAAAAACAGGGTTGCGATAATTTTTCCTGTAAGCAGGAGCTGGGAAGGATTCTTCTCAAATTCTTTTGCAAGATCGAGAATTTTCAATATTTCATCCGTGGTCAGATCATCAATGGATACCAGGCTTCTTTTATTCATCAGGATATCTTTTTATCTGTTTCAGGTGTTATTACAAATTTATCGAAGATTAAATCCCAAACAGATAAATGTTGATATCTTGATAAAAACTTTTACATGGCTGGCTATTCCTGTGATGCATATAAAAATGTATACTTCAGACCTTCAATTCGTGATAACAATGACAAAATACTTTGAGCTGATGATTTTTCAACTTTGATGGATATCCGGCAGGTTTCGCCAAATTCCTGTCGGGTTATGTCAAGATCATGATCTCTGACAATCTTCATCACACTGCTCATTCCATGGTATTGAAACTCCAGCATAAAGAAGTCATGTAGCCTGATTTTCACTATTTCACAGTTTTTTATTGCGTCTGCAGCAGCCGACCTGTAGGCATTAATTAATCCTCCGGTACCTAAAAGCCGTCCCCCGAAATAGCGTACCACAATAATAAGGACATTGGTTAAGCCATGAGACCTGATCTGAGTGAGGATTGGCTTGCCGGCTGTACCTGAAGGCTCCCCGTCATCGCCCGAACGCCATATTTCCCTGTTCTGTCCAAGTATATATGCAAAGCAATGGTGCCGGGCAGAGTGGTGGTCTTTTTTTGTTTCCCCAAGTATACTTTTTATTTCATCAACCGTCCGAACCGGGTAGGCCAGAGAAATGAAAGTACTTCCTTTCTCTTTATATATACCCTGGGCGAAATTCTTGATTGTCAGATATGTATCTGATCCGGCCATGAACATTCCTGCTTTGTTGACATTTATTTCAAACCTGCAATATTAATAATTCCCTGATGCTGATTTCGGGTTATATGGAAATATTGATATTTTTGTTGGATATTGAAAGAAATTATGAGTGTTTTACTAGATGAAAAAGATCTCCAGAAACTTATTGTTATCGGAGACAGGATTCTTATCAAGCCAAAGATGCCGCAGTCAAAGACCAAAAGCGGCCTCTACCTTCCGCCCGGAGTAAATGAAAACGAAAAGGTTCAGATAGGTTTCGTACTCAAGGTCGGACCCGGATATCCCATACCTACCATCAGTGACACTGACGAACCCTGGAAGAACAGGACCGATGAGCCGAAATATGTGCCGCTTCAGCCAAAAGAGGGTGATCAGGCTGTTTATTTGCAGAGTTCCGCTATCGAAATAGAATTCAACAAGGAGAAATATATTGTTGTCCCCCAGTCTGCAATTTTACTGCTTCTGAGAGATGAGGGACTTTTTGAATAATGCCGGAAAAATGGAGACTGACTATCTCAAGGGTAAAAAGATACTGATAGTGGAGGATGATGCCTCAAGCAGATTGTATCTGAATAAGATACTGGAAAAAACCGGAGCGGTTCTGCTTAATGCATGTAATGGGGGTGAAGCTGTTGATATGGCAGCCGCTGACCGGTCAATCGATATAATTTTAATGGATATCCAGTTGCCGGTTATTGACGGGTATGAGGCAGCAAGACGAATCCGGGAAATACTCAGGGATGTTGTAATCATTGCACAGACGGCCTACAGCCTGTCAGGAGACCGGGAAAAGATTATGGCGGCCGGTTTCGATGAATATATCGTCAAGCCGATTTTTCCAAAACAGCTGATTGAAAAACTTGTATCAGTTCATGGTAAAAAATCAGTATGAAGACAGCCTTGGGGATTGCCGTTAATCATGATAAACCGCCAGGCCTGCGAACTCCTTCCTGAATGCTTCAATCTCTTCACGCCATCGTTGTTTTTCATATTCAACCGGCTGATTCTCAAGCAGCGAGATTCTCATTCCCGAATCACCTGAAAGGATGTCAAAGGGCATCAGCTTGTATTCATATTCATAGGGAGGTTCTTTGAATTGCATGGAATTCTCAGGAGTTGTCTTCAGAATGGCATCGAAAATTTCAAGTGCCATTGCAACCGGATAGTACTTTTCAGGTTCTGTGACATGAATCTGTAAGCCGTTGCAATAAATCCCCCGGTATTTGTTGAAGGTCGGTATAAACCCATGTATTCTGAACATGCAGCCAGGAATTTTCCTGGAATCCAGGTTTCTTTTAAGTTTTTCGGGATCGATAAATGGTGCTCCAAAAAGCTCAAATGGTAATGTTGTTCCCCTGCCTTCAGAAATATTCAGTGCTTCTGTCAGGACCATGCCCGGATATACAATTGCCGTCTGGAGTGATGGCATGTTGGGAGAAGGCAAAACCCAGGGAAGGCCGGTTTCATTGTAAAATGAGTTCCTATTCCAGTCCTTCATCCATATAACCTTGAGATCACACCCGGGAAAATACCTTTCCTTAAGCCATAAGGCCATTTCGCCGATTGTCATCCTGTGGCACAGGGGTATTGATGCACCTCCGACAAAAGTAAAGAATTCCTCCTTCAGCACCGGTCCGTCAAACGGCAGTCTCCCCACAGGATTGGGACGATCGAGGATCCATACGGGAATACCGGCCTCAGTACAGGCCTCCAGGCAAAGCTTTACCGTCCATATATATGTATATAACCGGGCACCTACATCCTGAAGATCCACTAAAAGTATATCAATCATGCTGAGCATGGCAGGAACGGGTTTCCTGTGTTCACCGTATAGGCTGAAAAGCGGTATCTTGTAATACGGATGAAGCTGACTTTCCCATTCAATCATATTATCCTGGGTCTGACCGTGCAAGCCGTGCTGAGGCCCAAATATAGCAGATAGTGAACACTCTTTTGAGTTAAAAAGGAAATCAGTAATGTGGATAAAATCCGGTGTAATGCTGGATGAATGACATAGTACGCCGATGCGTTTGCCTTTGAGACCCCGGGGGAAGTCATTCCTGATCTGTTGAAGACCCGTCTGAACCATATCTGATAATTTTTGTCCTACGATTTGATATATTGCAGCCTGGGATACAACTGTCCGCAGAAAACTGAAGTTAGCTGAAAAAAATATTCTTTTACAGTATTATGGCTTAAATTATTTGTGAATTGTTTCTTTTGTTAAATTATTTTTTCAAATACACAGGATCCTCTAATGCCGATTTGTTATTCAAATAACAATAATACCATGAATAAACGATTTTTAACAACCTTCCTGCAAATTATCTGTATCTTCCTGCTGATTACTTCCTGTGAAAAGCATAAAGACCATATTATTACCATCCTGGCAACCACTGATCTGCATGGGGTTATCCTGCCATACGATTTTATTGAGAAGGAACCTCTGAAGGCTTCACTTGCTCACGCAGCCTCATACATAAGGAAAACCCGGGATTCTTCGGAAAATTTCATTCTGCTCGACAATGGAGACAACCTGCAGGGGCAACCAACTGTTTATTACTACAATTATATAGATACGACTGACACTCATTTCAATGCCGAAGTAATGAATTATCTGGGTTACGACGCCGCTACAGCAGGTAACCATGATATTGAAACGGGTCACAGTGTCTACGACAGGATCAGAAAGGAATACCATTTCCCCATGCTGGCAGCCAATGCAATTTCTGTCAAAACAGGCAAACCATATTTTTGTCCGTATACAATTATTGACCGCAGCGGACTTAAAATTGCGGTTATGGGCCTCATTACTCCCGCCGTTCCCAACTGGCTGCCTCCGGAGCTTTATTCCGGGATGGAATTCGGGGATATGGTTCAGGCCGCAGAAACATGGATGAAAGTAATTAAAAGGGAAGATCCCGATCTGATCATTGGATTGTTTCACTCAGGCTGGGACGTCAGGGAAAACAGCAATAACTTCGTTACGACAGGGAATTATGATGAAAACGGAACCGCATCAGTTGCATGGAAGGTGCCGGGATTTGACATTATCTTTGCCGGACATGACCATAAAATATATAATGAGAAATTCATCAATTCTGCAGGTGATACAGTTTTGATTCTCGATGGAGGGAGCCGGTCAGAAAAGATCGCAAGGGCTGATATAAAAATAACTTACGACAGAGTCGCAGGCAAAAAAAGAAAGTTATTGAAGGGAAGAATTATTGATGTCGGCAAATATCCGGCCGATCCTGGTTTTATCAATAAATTCGGAGACCGTTCGAAAGTGATTGACAAGTATGTCAGCACACCAATAGCCAGATCTGAAAAGACTGTTTCATCACGCGATGCTTATTTCGGTTCTTCACCATTCGTGGATTTGACACACTCAATCCAGCTTGAGATTACCGGCGCTGATATTTCATTTGCAGCTCCCCTTTCATTTGATGTTAGTATTCCTGCCGGAGAAATAACCATTGGCGATATGTTCAAGCTTTACCGGTTCGAGAATCTTTTATATACACTTTCCATGACCGGCAAGGAAATTGAAAGATATCTCGAATTCTCCTATTCCGGGTGGTACAATACCATGAAGGGCCCCGACGATCATCTCCTCAAGTTCCGTCTTGGGAAGGATGGAAAGCCCGCTCTTGCAGGGGGTGTTGCATGGCTGAGGAATCCTTCCTATAATTTTGACTCTGCCGCAGGCATCGACTATTCGGTAAACGTCAGCAAACCGGATGGGGAGAGAATAGTCATCAGTTCCTTTTCTGACGGGAGGCCCTTTGATCCGGAAAAAACATATAAGGTAGCAGTTAATTCCTACAGGGGTAACGGGGGAGGGGGGCATTTACTCAAAGGTGCGGGCATCAGCAGGGATGAATTGCACAAGCGAATTATAAGATCAACCGAAAGGGATTTGAGATTTTATATGATTAATTATCTTGAACAATTGGGAACAATAAATCCTGAAGCCCTTGGGAACTGGAAAGTTATCCCCGAAAGCTGGGCTGCGATCGCGGCAGGAAAAGATTACAAATTGCTGTTTGGAAAATAAAACCTGACAATACTGCGTTTAAAAATGAAGAATATAAACGGGGTTAACACTGAATACATGAAGCTGCCGCTGGTTGAGGAGTTTTCAACGATCCAGGGGGAAGGATTTCATGCAGGCATGGCTGCATGGTTCATCCGGCTTGCCGGATGCGACGTCGGCTGCAGCTGGTGCGATTCCCGTTTCACATGGAATCAGGCGGATCATCCCATGGTAAATACGGATGTGATAACAGATCATGCAATTGCTTCTGGCATGAAATCTGCTGTGATAACCGGAGGAGAGCCTCTTATATGGAACCTTGATTACCTGTGTTCCGTTCTGAGAAAAAACGGCGTCGCAACTTTCCTTGAGACATCCGGCGCTTATCCTCTTTCAGGTGAATGGGATTGGATTTGCCTTTCACCCAAAAGGAATAAGCCTCCAATGGAAGAAATTTGCAGAAGGGCCGATGAACTTAAAGTAGTAATTAAAAACAGTTCTGATTTTGAGTGGGCTGAAGAATACCGGAAAAAGGTGAAAAATACTGCACATTTGTTTCTCCAGCCCGAATGGAACAGCTTCGGGGAAATCATTCCGCATATAGTCGGATATGTTAAGCTAAATCCAGAATGGAGGATTTCCCTGCAATTACATAAATACATGCATATCCCTTAAATAAAAATGAGATTGCCACTCTTCATATCAGTATTATTACTTTTCACCATTTCGGAAGGGAATATGCTGGGCCAGCAGAAATTTCATACTTCGTCAAACAAGGCCCTTAAATTATACAATGAGGGGATGAAGTATTATGATTTCGTTGACTACAATTCTGCAGAAATGTATTTCAGGCATGCAATTGAGGCCGATAAGGGATTCTATGAGGCATATATGATACTCGGAGAACTTCTGTCAAAACAAAAACGTTTTTCAGAAGCAGCAGATAATTACAAAATGGCAGTAAAAATCGATTCTGCATTTTACCTGCCTGTTTTCTTCAATCTTGCCGAAGCTGAAATCTCGACCGGAGATTACATTAATGCCCGAAAACATTATTACTTATACCTCAGCCAGCAAAATATTTCAGAAAAGAATAAGGCCATTGCAATCAAGAATCTTAAAAACTGTGATTTTGCAATTGAAGCAATGAAAAATCCCGTTCCGTTCAGTCCGGTTAGCGTGGGGGAGGGAATTAATACCTCCGATGATGAATACTGGCCTTCGATTACTGCTGACGGACAAATGCTCATATTCACGAGGCAGATTGCCACAAGGGATAAAGTTCAGGGCTACAATGCCGGACAGGAGGATTTTTACATCAGTTACCTGAAAGACAATATCTGGCAAAAAGCAATAAATGCCGGGGCGCCGTTAAATACACGGCAAAACGAAGGAGCACCAAGCCTGTCATCTGATGGCAGCTATATGTACTTTACTGCCTGTGACCGCCCCGGCGGACGCGGAAGCTGCGACATCTACTTTTCATCATTTAATGATGGCAAATGGTCGATTCCAGTCAACATCGGAAGTCCGGTTAATACCAAATACTGGGAATCGCAACCATCTGTAAGTGCCGACGGAAAAACCCTGTATTTCTCAAGCAGCAGGCCGGGAGGATTCGGGGGCAAAGATATATGGTATACTACCAGGGGCGATAAGGGACAATGGCTGCCTCCTAAAAATATGGGTAGCATGATAAATACTCCCGGCGATGAAATGTCACCATTTATTCATTTCGACGGAAAAACGCTTTATTATTCTTCAGACGGTTTACCGGGAATGGGAGGCTTTGATATATATTTCACAAAACTGGGACCGGATAGTACCTGGAGCGAGCCAAGGAATCTCGGATATCCCATTAATACTTTTTCTGATGAAACAGGACTTGTAATCGAATCTGACGGCCAGAAAGCATACTTCTCCTCAAAAAGGGACAAACCGGGCGGGAAGAATATATATTCATTCTACCTGCACGAATCTATTCGTCCTGATCCCGTCTCATACCTCAAGGGTAAAGTTACCGACAAGGAAACAGGCAAAAGACTCGTTGCAGATTATGAACTGATCAATCTGTCTACCGGCAGGAGTGTCCTTGTCAACAGCTCCGGTGAAGACGGGAATTTCCTGGTCTGCCTGCCTTCCGGATTTAACTATGGTTTGAATGTCCGAAAAAAAGGATACCTGTTTTATTCTGAGAATTTTATGCTCGAAGGCACACACACGGTAGTTAAGCCTTTCCTCAAGAATATTCTCCTAAGCCCCCTCAAAGTTGGGGAAAGCATGCTCCTGGCAAATGTTTTCTTTGAAATAGATTCCTGGCTTCTCAAAAAGGAATCCCTGAAGGAATTGAATAATCTGTTATTGCTCCTTGCGGAAAACAAAGATATCATGGTTGAAATTGGAGGTTATACCGATGCGACGGGAACCGATGAACATAACCTGATACTTTCCGAAAAAAGGGCAATGTCGGTTGTTAATTACCTGGTCGAAAATGGAATCTCCGATGGACGGCTTAAATACAAAGGTTACGGAAATTCATCTCCCAGGGGCGACAATATTACCTCTGAAGGCCGAAGGCTGAATCGTCGGACTGAGGTCCTAATTACAGGCTTAGCATCAGGAAATAAATGATCTTGCAGCATAGCCGGGGAACATGATACCAGCAGGAAGAATAAAAAGGAGGGTGCCATACGAATTAAAGGCACCCTCCGGACTTCACGTTTTGTCAGGTCAGACATTGACTTCAATCAGATAACCCTCATCAGACAGATTTTATGGTATTTCAGAATATTACTATTCATATGTACGGGTCAGCAGCTCTGATTTATAAATCCCGTGAAGCAATATTGCATGGTAATTACAATCTTTTCAAGATCTGTTTGGCTTTTTTCCTGTAAACACTCTCAGATTTTCCTATTTGCGACAGCAACTCCCTTGCCTTTATCAGTTCTTCGGTTTTGATGTAGCATAATGAAAGATACCATTGCGCATGGTCAATGAACAAATTCTCATTATTGTCAATGACTTTTACAAATGAGCCTTCTGCTTCAGGATAATTATTGATCTCAAAATTGGAGATTCCGTTTAAAAGGGTTGATTGCATATCGTCAGGCTCACTTTGAATTACCTTTTTAAAATAAATAGCTGCACTTCTGTAATCGTGGACATTGTAATATTCAAGTGCAAGGTTGAAATCATGATTCCCGCTGGTCAGTTCCGATCTGACGGACACAGATGGCTCGTATACTTGATAATATCTGTCAAGCAATTCATCAGTGCCCGCTCGTCCCCTCGAAAGCATAACTGCGCCGCCGATAATAACCAGCACCGCCAATACAGCTGCATATTTTACCCGCCGGGGATGCCTGCTGACCTGAATTGCTGCGCGTTTATGCTCTATATCAGCCAGCTTCGAACGGAGATTAATAATATCATTACGCGGTATGAATTTGTCGGCCTTTTGCCTTAGCTCAATTTCCCGACTTAGTTCCTGGTTCCCTTCAATTTCTTTAAGAAACCATTGTTTCTCTTTTTCATCCATTTCACCGGCAATAAACCTTTCGATGAAATATGAAAAATCAATTGTTTTCATGGGTTCAATTATTTAATTTATAATGTGTCTGCATATAAAACTCATACGATGCATGAATAGCATTATAATGCCTGACAACCTGATTACGGCTCGAAAGCACGTTGCACTCCGGCGATACAACGGCTAGTCTTAAATTATCATGTTCATCCTGAGCCGGATACTTCCGGCTCAGCCCGCAAAATCATTTTCCGGGTGAACTTAACTTAACTTAACTGGTTTCTGTTTCCTTTGTATATTTTTTAATCTGCGTGAGTCAAATTTTCGGACGCGGAGGAGTCGGGACCACTATGGGTTCTGCTGGAGGTTCGCCACCACCTTTTATACGAATCATTTCTTCATCTGTCATTACATACTCACTGTAAACAGTGCTCATCTGTGAAAGGGTTAGATTTTTCATTTTTAAAGACTTTTATTGTTTGAAATTAATTATTTAAAGGCTTTTTATGTTTTATTTTTCATTGTTACATGTCACTGATTTAAGTTTTGTGACAAAAAAATCAGATAATTTTGTGTCATCTGCTTCATTTTATTGTATAACAGAGCATTAGTTATTGGCTGCTTAATTAATCAGACCTGAAGTCGGATTTTAAATATATCTTTTGATATTTTTGGGAACTGTTTGCATAGTCTTGCAGCGGGACAGGTGCAAAAGGGTACTTCCATGATCAGGTATTATCGCTATGTAACTGCAATTCTCATTTTCTCCTTCCTGAATATATTCATGAAGGCAGAACCATTGTCTTTCAATGAAAATTCAGGCAAGAATGCAGTCATCCGGGATATTTCGGGTCTTGCGGATATAAATCAGAATTTGTACCGCTCAATTCTCCAGGGAGATACTGCAAAAGCAAGATTACTTATAAAGACGACCACGGCCTGGATCGAAAAAACCGGTGATGATGATCTGACTATATCTGATTTTCATTATTATGCCGGTGTATACTATCTTATTACAAGCAAATTCGGTGAATCAGAGAGACACTTTAACAGGGCTTGTGAGATCCGCGAACATTTTGGCATTTACGACACCATCTATGCCAAATCATACTATAACATCAGTGTGATATACAGTACATTAGGAGATTTTGGCAAAATGCAGCGGGCAATCCTTGAATCAATTGAAACAGATAAAAAGTTGTACGGTGAATCCAGCCCGCGGCTTGCCCAGGGCTATTTCAGTCTGGCTGCCGCATACATTGGCATGAAGGAATATGAAAATGCAATAGAATACGGAAACAAAGGCCTGAAGACCATAAGCGGCCATGAGGACCAGTACAGCCAGGAACTGGCTGACCTGTACACTAACCTGGGCGTATGCTATATTAAACTTTCTGATTTCTCCAGGGCGGTATTATACCTGGAGAAAGGAGAAGAAGTATATGAAAGTCATAATCTTCCGAAAGATGACAGATTTTTGAATCTGCTTAACAGTCTTGCAGCGGCTTACTTTTTTCTGGGTGAAAAGGAAAAATCATACAAATACTTAGTACATGACAAAAAATATTATCTGATTGATTGTTAATATGTTATGATGTTTTTGTTAATAAATACAGTCTGAAATATTAGTATAAAACCCTGATATTCAGTTATTTAGTATTGAACTAC